>Ga0070752_1000162_pt1 | contig 63659 bp, 72 predicted proteins | sample VirMetDEL_Aug_30_FD_77440 | JGI IMG/M metagenome (GOLD analysis project Ga0070752, IMG submission 77440) | Aqueous microbial communities from the Delaware River and Bay under freshwater to marine salinity gradient to study organic matter... | ecosystem: Environmental > Aquatic > Marine > Coastal...
CTCTTTGTAAGAAATTAGAGACAGCATTCGATCAACAGATGAGAGGATATTATTCTATGTGGATCGAACGATGTGAATTTCAAAAGACTCAAGATCTACCAGAAGATTGGAATGGCGTGTTCATCGCCACCACAAAATAAGGTTTACTTTTTGAAATACTTCTTTATGTTGTTTGCTGCTTATCCTTTAGGGATATTCATCTATTGGATGTTTGGAAATTTTGGCGAGGAGATGAGCGTTAAAACTGAATATCTATTTGCTGTGGGTTGTCTCTATGCTCTAGCTGTGATTCAGAAAATATATGAAGCATTCCGTTTCCGTCTAGCTCAGCAACGGTCCTAATATCACCTTTTGTGTTTTGAAAAACGGATACGATTGTTCCGTCAAATGCATAGCCTTTAGGCTTTCTTATTTTGTCCCCGACTTGAAATTTCACCTTCTTTCCTCATCTTTTCTTGTTCTCTATATTCTAATACAACGTCTACTTTTTGCTGTAATCGTATTAGATCTTGGTCTAACATACGCACTTGATCTATAACACGAATCAGTGCCATATGCTGTTCTTGTAAAGCTGGATCTATATGTTCACCAATGAAGTTCCATATAAAGTAAATAAAGTAACCCATACCAGTCGCCATAATAACTGGAAATCCATACTCACTGATTAATTGTACAATATCACCTTCCATTTATGCTATCCATATAAAAATAAAACAAATAAAAGCTGCTACAAACCAAGGGATTAATTGTTTAGTCACGTCTTGCATCTACTTTTCCATCCTCTATAAAGTTTTCTGCTCTTGCTACTCTTTCAATATCAGGTCTTAATTCCAAAGCAGATGAGACTAACATATCGATCTTAATCATTTCATTGGACATAGTACGAGCTCTATTCTCTAATGACTTACAGAATATCGTTAACGTTTTAACTTGGTCGACTATACCTTCTAGAATTTGTTTTATAACTAAGAATATAAAGAATCCCATTACCAAAGAACCTGCTATAGGAGCACCTAACTCACCAACTAATGCCAAAAAATCCATATTACTCTGCTAACTCAAATGTTATCCTATTTAATACACCAGGAACTTCAATGGCTACACCATCAATAACTCTTGGTTTATATTTAAACTTTAATGCAGCTTCAACAGATGCTCTCTCAAATACTGAATTAGAACATTCAGCGGCAAATGCATCTCTTGTAGAACCATTTGGCATCACTGTAAATTCAACAACACAGTATCCTTCGACACCCATACGTAATGCTCGAGCAGGATATACAGGTGCTACTTTTACAATTGGTAAGTATTCTCCATCACTGACACCAAATCCAACTCCACCAACTTGAAATCCAGCATTTACTGTAGGAGCAGACATTGATACTGTCATAGTGTTATCAAAACTATCTGCTTGTGAAGCTTCTGGTATTTCTGGTGGAAGTTCTGGTTCTGGAGGTCTTTCAGGTTTTCTTTCTCTTGTTTCAACAACTTCATTTCTTTCAACCATAACAAAGTCTGTTATACGAAATGATGAAGCTTCAGTAAGAGCACCACGACCGGTTGCAATAAGCATGGTCATTATAAAGAATAATGAAAAGGTTATAGATGAACCTAATAATAGTGAAATTAAATACCTCATAAAGATATTTATATAATTATTTGCCTTGTCCTCTATATGCTTTATAAGATCTTCTTTTGTTTTTATTCATAGAAGATTTCTTAACCATAATATCTGCGGTTGCAATAGAAGTTTTCTTAGGTGTACTGAATACAGTAGATACGTATTTTAAAGATTTTTGTGCCATAATATTAAAGGATATCTGTCTCTCCCCTCCGTTTCACTATAGTATATATACTTTTTAAGTTTTTCACTGTATACTCTCGTAATAGTCTCTCATCTCAATAAACTTATCTATCCAAGAATCTCTATCTTCTACAAATAATTGACATTCTCCGTTCGATGTAGACATAATTATTACAAGTTTTTTAACAGGTATTTTTGTATTTTCTTCAAACATAACTGCATAAGCTGCAGCTTGTTTAAAATAACCTTGCATAGCATTCTCAGATTTTCTCTTCATGCGATTAGAAGTTTTCCAATCTATAATTGCCATTTCACCTCTATATTCAGCAATGCAGTCAACTGTACCCGCGCATCGCAGATGATCTGATAACATTTTTCCTTCTACAACTCTGATGTTGTTTACATAACTATCAATGGTATTTTTCATAGCTAAGAAATAACCTTGAGCATCTGGCATTGAATCAGGTAATTCTTCGTTCATAATATATGATTCAATTAGTGCGTGAGTTCTTGTTCCTCTTCCTGCGGCTTGAGTAGATATTCTATTTGCCTCTTCATCGCCTACTCTTTCTCTCCATTGAGCTATACTTTTAAGTTTTTCTGGATCAGCACCTAAAATAGTTGTTACTGATGGATATTTCTTTTCACCACCATCAGTATAATAACGAGTTCCATCTTCATTTACCTGTTTAACTTCAGGTAATTCAATTAAATTTATATCAAACAATTAATTCCACCTATAAAATACATGATCGCCAATACGTCCAACCATCTGCATTCCTCTATCATCAACCCAATCAGGTCGTATAGTATATGCATGATAATGAGTTGCACCTTCAGTCAATCCTTTATCATTCTCTAATACTTCTCTTGCAATCATCTCAGCTTCTTGCCAAGCAATATCATCGAAGGGTGTATCAGAACGTCCGTCACAGTACCATGAGAAGTGACATCGTCCTCTTTCTTCTCCACCTTGGTATATTACATCACAAATGTTATTTGGATAACGTGTATCGTTTACACGATTTAAAACTACATCTGACACTGCGACTTTACCAGCGTAGTTATCACCTCTTGCTTCATGATATATGTTAAGTGCCATACATTCTAAAGTATCTGGTGTGTATAATGGTACTTCAACAGGAACATCATAAAATGGTACTTCTACTATTTCATCTGTTTCTGTATCGTGTACCATAATAAGTGATTCTGTAGGTAATGGTTCAGGTACAAGTGTATCACCCCTTGCACTATTTAATTTTGCGTCTATTATCATTAAAAAGTAAATAAACACAAGTGTAATCATTCCTGACATGAATATAAAAATATCGTTTTTATTCATCTGATTCTATCTCCTCTATAAGTTGATCTCTTAAAAGAATCGCAGTCTTATTATGTGCAGATTCCATACCACCATTATCAAACTTATAAGCGAGCGTGATTCGCTCTGACCATGTATATGCTGAATGCCAGCAATGGTATTTAATTTCGTCCTTTCTACCGAAATAGAAGTGACGTGCTTGCCAGCCAGGTTTATCTTCGATTGTAATCATTTCATCATTTTCTTTATCATAGTATCGAAAATAACCATCGCCAGTTCGTGACCAAGTAAACAATACTTGATAACAACATGCATCCCAATTAGTGTGCCATCCTACAAAACCTCCAGGAGGATAATAATTTGTAAGAGCTGCATGTTGTGCACCTATATCTATGCAAAATTCTGTTCTTGCTTTATCCCTATAATCAGTCCATATATCTGGATCTATTCTTACCATGTGTGCTATAGGTTGAGCCATGTGCTCTTCAGGATATCCTGGATGGGCATCTTGATTTCTTAACATGTGATCTAAATACGTTCTACCACAATAGAAATCTTCTACGTTGCATTTATTCCAGTTAGCACTAGATACACGATATTTTTTATCGTTATAATTAGGCTTATTAAGGAAATCGTTCTTTAGATCTTCAAGTTTCTGTAAGAACTTCTGATTGTTTATCTGTATTTCGCTCATTTTTTGTACACTGTATTGCGACTGTGCCATCGTCACGTATCACTTTTGTGCATGTATATCCATCACCAAATGCTTCTTCTAATTCTTTAAAAGTCTGTTCCGTCGTCATCTCTCTCAACTCTTATTTTTTTATCTAAAACTGCTGAAATAATATAGACATCTCTGCCTTCGACTTCACAAGATATTCCCATCTCATGTAAGGCTTTTAGAAATTTATGTGTCATACCAACTGATCCTGACCAGTCACCTTTTTTCCAACCCCACCAGTATGCACCAATCATACAAAGTAGAGTAAATAATGTATAATCTAAGGGAGTCATGCTATATTTATACCACTAATGATTTTAATTTATCTGATCTCTGGCGTTCTGCATATTTACTATTATCAAATACAGGTCCAGTATCTTCAGGCTGATCGTTAACAAGATTTTTTTCTGCGTCAACGATATTCTTTAGTTTCATTCTAGATCGATCTACACCTACAACAAATCTTTTGTATTGTGTTGGATCATTATATCTATTCTTTAATTGTTTTACTAGTATCTGATTAGATCTATCTAACTCTTCATTGGATACGATAGCAAACATTAAATCTGCTGTAGCAGGCAGACCGAAAGATTCTGAAGTATCCTCAAGACCTGGATCAGAGCTACTGTAACCTGTTCTTGTTGTTTGAGTAGCAGACATAATAGGTACATTAAATTCAACTGCTAATCCTCTCATTTCTTCTGCAATTGCTTTGATATAAGAATACGTGTTGATTGCACCTCCGATAGATTTCATTCTTGATGAAGCACAAATATTAAGGTAATCGACGAATATAACTTCAGGTATAAAGTTTTTCTTTAGTTTAAGTTCATTGAGTAATGCTCTGAAGTGAGATACATTTGCTGAACCTGTTGGATATTCTTTGATGATAAGTTTACCATTGGTTCTTTGACCTATGTTTTGTACTCTATTGGTATAGTCATCTTTTGCAAGATTTTCAATTTGACTGATAGGTATATCAAGTAAGTTAGCATCTATTCTTTCAGCGATACGTTCCTCTGCCATTTCCATGGTAATATAAAGAACATTTCGACCTTGTGTTAGGACGTTGGCAGCGCAGTGGCACATAAATAACGATTTACCTACGCCAGTCCCTGCTAGAACGATATTGAGGGTCTTATTCGGTAGCCCTCCCTTTGTGATCAGATTGAAATATTCCAAATCAAATGGAATCCGATCCTCTTGCTCATGATAAAAATCATATCGTTCATCTACATTTTCTAAGTAGTCGTGACCAACATTGGTATCAAACGACACTGCCAACGCTTTAGTTAATAAATCAGGTAAAGCATTTTTCGTTAGCTTTTGATGCTTACCATCAATAATCGTAATTGATTCCATGATCGCGTTATGAATAGCACGATCTTGACACCATTTCTCAGTTTGATCGATTAACCAAGCTTGATCTGTTTTGTCTGATTCAAAAATGAGTGGTAGTATTTCAATTGCATGTTTATAGTGCTCTTCACTAAATGCAGTAGATTCATCTATTTCTATTTTAAACGTTTCAAGATTAGGGAGTTTATTGTACTTAGCAACAAATTTGCCAGCTTCTTTGAACAATTGTCGATATACACCTTCAAAATAATCAGGTTTGATAAAAGGTAATACTTTGCGCATATACTTTTCATCTGTAAGCATATTCTTTAAAATTGTTTGTTCAAGATTTATATTCATAGACTCCTATTCTACCACAAGTAAATTCATATGTACAATTATAATTCGCCTCTTTCACGCATTCCTTCTCGTATTTTAGTTGCACTGATATCATGTACTTTTGTACCAAGATCATGTTCTGTAAATGTATAACCTACACCACGACCATAACTAATATCAACAATATTAGGTACAAGCATAACTTCAAAGTCCTCATCAGGAACATAACCTTCTTGTACTAAACGACTTTCAATTCTTCGTCTTACGTCGCTAAATACGAAAGGATTATCCTCTTGTCCTTTTACCATTGCACTCTTACCACCAACATCTCTTACCATGATAGCAACTTGTCCTGTTTTATCGTGGCATCTTTTAAATAGTTCTGTGTGTCCATCGTGCCATGGCTGCCATCTGCCTAGCATTTGAACTGTTGGTCTTGACCAATCCATTATAGTTCTCCTCCGAGATTCCAAAATCTCTCATGTAAATAATAAAATACCATCTTAATCACACCATCAATACCCATGATACTGAGACTTGCAACAGTATTACCTGTTATAAAATATGCCACACAGAATGTCACAACAGTTGCTAACACTCTCCATGTCAAAGTCTTATAAATTGATATTCTAACTGACTGCATCTATAATATGACTAATTTTTCTAGCCATCTCTTTGATTTCGTCGTCAGAATAAAATTTGTCTACTCGCCACATGTTACCTTCATAACCTACAGGTGATTCAAACATTTTATTTGTATCTTCAAATCGACCTTCTTTAATAGTGTCAAGATAGATAACATAATCAGCATCGAATGTTTCTCTTGTTTCTCTTGTAGGGCAAACAAAATCACATATGACTCTTCGTCCTTTGCTCTTTTCAAAGTCGGCAATGTTTCTCATTCTTTCTGCTTGTCTTATTCTTGCTTCTGGAGAGAACTCCCAATCATTTGCCATAGCTCTTACTCTATCAGCATTAAACCAAGCACATTGCCATTCAACAGCTAGTCTTTCTGCTAACCACGTTTTACCTGCACCAGGCAGACCCATTACTAATATTTTTCCTTTCATGCTAAACTACCTTTTTCTTTAATTACTGCTGAGCCATCTGCAACTGCTTTTTCTAATATGTCTTCTAATATAGCACCAGCAAATTGTTGTAAGAACAAATTCTCTTCAGTCAGATCGTCGTCTGGAGAATTTATTAATTTAAAATTAAATGTTAAACAATCTTTTTCTTCGTTAAATCCAACATTACCAAATCGTATAACACTTTCAGTAAAATCACCTTCAAGTATTCTAATATCCCATGCTTGATCATTATCAGTATCTGATGCAGGTATCATTTCATAATGTACGTTTTCGCTTACTTTATCAATATTAATCATCTTTCTTCTCAAAATATTTTTCTAAAACACCTTCTCCTGGAGAAGATTTGATTCCATGAGGCCAAGATTCTCCCCAACTCCAAAACTCATTAGGTCTCAAGCAAAAGTTGATCGTTACTCTTTCGTTTATTCCGTCAGCCTTATAATTATGCCAAGTATTTTCTAAATCTCTGACAAAACAATGCAATCTATTTTGTTTCCAAGGCACAGTTACATAATCTTCAGAGTAACGATCACTCGTCATTGTAGTTCCTTCATTTTGTTCTGATACGTATAGTGTACTTGAAAATAATTTCCATACACCATCAGTATGACTCCTTCTATAATCGAAGTTTTTGTCGAAGTAACTTAAAGTCATAGTAAACATTGGTTGATATTCAGCAATGTCTTTATAACCTAATTTAACTCTAAAATCTAGAATGTCTCGATAGTATTTTTTAGCCATACGTTCACCGAACTCCATTGGCCATTTTGGTGATTCATTATCTAGCCACTCTGGATATCTTGCTGTCTCATCGACTATTCTAAGCTTTATAAATTTTCCAGTATAATCAAAGAACCAATTATATTTTACACATGTTCTCGATGCAATTGTAATTTTAGATTGATGCACTTTTGCATATTCAACGATTTGATCAAAATCTTCTTGATCTAACCAATCATCAATGATGAGATGATTCCATGGTTTATCGAATTGCTGAATGTTCTTACTCATCTTCTTCGATATCGATTTCTATACTACTTCCATTGATTGAATAAGCTTGTTTTACTTGCTCTTTAAAGTTAGTTTCATCTAAGATTGGATTCCAAAACTCTATTGAGTTTGTTTCTGCTTCTCTGAATTTTTTGTCTTCAGATTCACCAGTTTGCGGATTGGTACGTACATACCATCCAGCACTAGGTTTATTAACAAACCCAAGGGCAAGACCAATATCAAGAAGACCAGACCAACGGCTGATACCACCTTCCCAAGAAACTGAGACAGGAATCTTTGACTTTTCTTTAACATAACGTGATTTCTCCACATTTATTATGAAGTCATAACCAGTGACTTCTGTTCCTTTCTTATTCTGTCTTCGACCTACAATCCAAATATTATCAGCAGAATAATAGATACCTGTACCACCACTTACAACGTCTTTTGGAAATAGACCGATTTCTTTGTAGGTGTGATTCACTGCAAGTAGTGGTACATTTTTCATTTGTAGATATGGTGTTACCATTCTAAATAAACCTTTTAGTGCTTTTGCTCTTGACATATCAGCAACTGATTTTTCATTCAATGCATCTTCTAATTCTTTCTTCGATGCTAAGTTACCAACAGAATCAATTACAACAATAACTTTATCACCTTTATCTAACTCTTCTAATTGATGAACTAAGTCAAACTTTAGCTCTTCAACATTAGTAACAGGTGTGTGTAATACTCTGCTAGTATCAATACCAAAAGTTTCAAAGTAAGATTGTGGGGAACCAAACTCTGAATCATAAAACAATAATACTGCATCATCATGTTGCTTCAAATATGCAGAAGCCATAAGCAGCGCAAAACTTGTTTTAAAGTGTTTACTTGGACCAGCAAGCACTGTTAATCCTGCAGTAAGTCCTTTATCCATATCACCAGATAAAGCAACGTTTACCATAGGAACATCAGTTCGAGTAAATTCTTTTTCAGTAAAAAACTCTGATTCTGATAATACGTTTGTGAATTTAACTTTACTATTCTTTTTCAGTTTGTCCATAATTGACATTTTGGGCCACCTCTCTTTCATCTTTGTCGTAATCTTTACGATAATTGTTATTAATACGGTCTACTTCTTTTAGGAGCGACATATTTCCTTCAGCAAAATGCATAAATGCTTTTACATCTTTTGGGAAACATGCACCTCCATATCCTCGTTTTTTGTCATAACCAGGAACTTTCATATGAGTGTTTCCAACTCTTTCATCTGCAGCAATTGCTCTTGTAATGATATTAAAGTTAGAACCTGTCATTTGACATGTATCATATAATTGATTGAAAAATGTAACTTTAGTTGCTAAGTAGCAATTTAAAGCATATTTAACAAAGCTTGCTTCTAATAAACCCATGTGATGAAATTCACATCGATTTACATTAGAATATGTTCTGAACATCTCTTGTACAGACGCAGTAGATTCTCTATGACCACCTAAAATTTGATATTTAGGATTAATAAATTGCTCTTCTGCATTTTTTTCTGTAAGAAACTCTGGATTGTACACAAGCTTTTTCATTTTAGTTTGTGTTCCAGCTTTTTTAACTAATCTTTCAACAACTTCTGGTGTAATCGTTGATTTAATCACAATACCACCATCAACATGATTTAATAATTTAAATACTGAATCATAAACTGAAGTTGCATCAATGGTTCCATCATTCATCATTGGAGTAGGAACACATATAAAACTTAAGTTAGGTTTCCATTCTACGAGATCATCTATATTTGTATCATATTTAGGATCAACGTAAAACTTTTCAACATTACGTACTTCAAAGCCATAATCAACTGCTCTACCTACAAAGCCATGACCTACTATACCAATTCTTAATTTATTTTTATCCATTTTTGTATACCCATTCTAAAGCTCGATCGGCTTCCCTCTCAAGCGGTCTGTTTTCATACCAATTACCCGTCTCACGATCAAGTTGTCTGCACATTTCTGCAATTTCTTTACTCGTGATAGGATATTCTCTTTTGATCGCATTACCAGCAATAGCAATCATGATTTGATACATCTTATGATACCAACCTGTTCCTGTTATTGTTCTATATTCAGTGCCAAGTTGTTTAGGAAAAAAAGGACAGTCAGCATAGCTAGTCCACTTAATGTCAGTGTTGTTAAGTTGACTTTTTCTATACTCTACTACTTCTTTTCTTAATGCTTCTGGTAATCGGTCTAAAAATGATTTACCTTGTTTTTCTTCATAATGGTGTTTAGCCATTAATTCGTCAGGATTTATATATCTATCTGATTCATTTATAAAGAAAAAGTTATATGCTCCAGGATAAACAGCTGGAACATAAAACATTCGAGATAAGTCTTTTGTTTGCTTATCTGCTAATCCTTCTATTTCTGTATTCAGGGCAAACCAAAAATGTTTGATACGATCTCGTTCAATTTCATCTGTAAGAGGAAATACAATTCTAAACTTTGGTTGTTCTGTTCTACTAGAAGCAGTAGAATATACAATATAATGATAATCACCAATGATTTCATTCAGTTTATCTTTTAACCAACCTAATGGATTTTCTGCATAGTTTTCATCAGGTTCTAATTCATCAACGTCGACAGCTACCCATCTTGACCATTTTTCAACATTATCGTTAGATCTTGTTGTACCTTCTTTATACACTGCCATCGATAACAACGGTGAGGACATTGGTCCACCTTTTTGGCCAGGAAGCATCGATGCTGCTTTCAATAATTTAATAAACTCATCAATGTTAGCACATTCATGTGTCTTATGAGTTTTATTATCAAAAGTATTTTTAAATACTGTTACGAAGTACATGATAAAAATCCATTTCTAATACTTTAGTTTTACCTTTCCAAGTGTTAACATAAGTATAGTGTTTTACTAATTCTAATTGTTGATTATATTGGTGTACTGCTTTTTTAACATCATTTCTTTCCATATTATCAATCAGTACATAATCACAATTTAAATAATTTATACAATAGTCTATATCAAGACTAGCACATTCTATAGAATGGTGACCATCTATAAAACCTAAATCAAACTTTTCTTTAAATCCCGTATCTCTTAATGCTTCAGTCGTCATTTGATAGAATTTAAATCTATCATCATATATTCCTCTAATTACATTTTGGTTACCATGTTTAGGCGATGGTCCAATTGAATGTATTTCTGATTCTGGAAATATTTCTAAAAGATATGTCGTAGAATGACCAGCATTAAAACCAATTTCCATAATTTTATATGGTACTGCAATCTGTTTAACCTCTTCAAAAATATTAAAGATTTCTTGCGTTGGTGGTAAAAAACCCCAACCGTCAGATCTCGGTGGTTTTAAGTGAGATAAGTCTATTTCCATTATTATATCCTATCACAAATGAATGTGATTGTACATGCTTTATATAAAAAAATCTTCTAGCGTTGCAACTTCTTTTAATTTCCATCCTATCGCTTCTGCTATCGGTTCGAGTGGTTCTAAGAAAGTTTTTTCAAACTGTAGTTCATAATCAATATAATTATCTAAACCAAATTCTTTAGGCAAACCATGAGGAAATGCAATAACGTTTTCATTAATAGGATTTGGTTTTTTCATATACGCGAATTTAATTTTGGTTCCGTTTTTAATCTCTTCGATCTGAGTCGATAATCCTTTTTCTTTTATAAGTTGATTAAACAAGATAGAACCTCTTACATGTATAGGTGTTCCTTTTGCATAACCAGGTGCAGCTCTTCGAGTAAATTTGGTTATGTTGCTAACACCTCGAGGAAACGCGACTTCATCAGCTGGAAGAGATTTGAAATGTTCTTCATATCTTTCAATCTCTTTTTGCATGTCGCTTTGAGAACCAGTAAGAATAGTTTTGAATATATCTTTAAAGTATTTTCGACATATTTGAGGAGTAGAGGATTTAACTGCTTCTATACCCATCATCTTGAGTTTAGGCTTAGCATATTGCACACCTTCAGAATTGTGTACATTTAGAATATATCTTTTCTTTGCAATCCATACACCACGATCAGCGATAACTTCTCGTTTCATAACCATTCGATTATCTAGGCAATTGAGTTTATCATGAAGATTTTGATAAGCATTTTCTAGAGTATCTTCTAATTTGATGCAAACTTCATCGAGAAATTTAACTGGATTGTTTGGTTTAAATTGTTTTACAAATGCATCCATTTTAACATACAGAGAATCTGTATCGATTGCGACAACATAATCTTTGTCTGTTTTAAACATCTTGTTTATTTCATCGTTAACTGCTTTTTCTGCCCATTGGATTGCTAACTGACCAGTAAGAGTAACAGATTCGGCTACACGTTGATCAAAATACCTAAAGTATTTGTTACCAAGTGCACCATAAAGAGAGTTCATCAAAATCTTAATCGCCATCTGATGATTATTGAGAGCATCAATTTCATCTCTCAATTTTTTAGTAGTAGCTTTTTCATTTTCTATTTGAGCTTTGATCATCTCATTTTTGATCACTACTCTATCATCATAATATTGACGAATGATTCTTGGAATAACGCCTTCTATATCCTTTCTAAATCTTACACCAGAAGGGGCAAGTGTATAATCACCTGTATCTGGAAATAATCCATCAAGCGCTTTACTTACACTAATATCATTTTCATAACCATCTATCACCGTTTCAGTACTCATATTCCATTGAACGATAATATTAGGATAAAGTGAATTTAAATCGAAAGAGCATATCCAATCATGACCACCGACATGAGGTTCTTTTACATAGCCACCAGCGAATGGTGTTTTTACTTTCTCGCTTTTAAATGGAACAGCGACTTTTTCTTTATTCAACATTCGATAGATGATTGAATCCCAAATGTTTGTAGTTCCAAAGGTATCGACATAATTTGCACCAGCTTTATATGCCATCGTCATGATCAAAGTAATAAGACCCAATCTCTCTTCTAAACGATCAACGAGTTCGACGTCTCGAATATTATAGTCGATAAACTTCTGATAATCTTCTTTATATAAGTTGTTAAGGGAACCAAACTCTTCGTATGATAATTTTCTTTCGTCCAATACAACGTGTGCAATGTGATCTAGACGATAAGATTCTTGTTGACCATACGTGTTTAAGCAAAACTTTTTAAATGATTTTTGATAATCAAGTATTTGCAAACCATTAATCTTACAATAAGTTACTTGTTGTCCGCGATCTATACCAGCTTCCAATCTTGGCATTATACCCCAAGGTGATAGTCTTTTTATTGATTGAGGACCAATAACTTTTGATATTCTGTTCGCGAGATATGTTAAATCGAAATATTCTACGTTCCAACCAGTAACTACATCTGGCATATAATCAGGATCATTCCAAAACTTTAGAAAGTTATCGAGCATATCAAATTCAGTATCATATTGGTGATATACAACATCATCGCGAGTTACATTATAATCTCGCATACCAAATACGTGATATTTGTTGTCCTTATTATTTTTAGTTGTGATTGAAATAAGAGGATAGTTTGCTTCTTCGGGAATAGGGAAACCTTCTTCTGATTCTACCTCGATATCGATGGTTGTAACGTTTATCTCGTCACGATTAAATTTGATTTCTTCTGGCCAAACATTTGTGATAAATTGAAAGATGAAATTGTTTTGACCATGGATTTCAATACCGTCTACATGTTCATAACGTTTGATGAAGTTATTTGCTTCACTCATCGTTTCGAATGTAACTGGTTCTACGTTTTTACCGTTAATTGATTTCCATTCTGATTGAACTGATGGATTGACTGGATATAATACAGGTTTGAAAGGTATTCTTTCGATGTGTCTTCTACCATCTTTATAACCGCGAAGCAAGATAGTATTTGCTTGACGTTCGACACTTGTATAATATTTCATAGTCCCTATTCTACCACAAGTAAAATTAAAAGTACATTAATCAATGATAAAAAGATTTGGTTGCTCCGCATATTTGTCTGGTAATAAATGATCTATTGTTACTCCTAACGATTTAGAGTAAATTTGAGTTACTGGTGCAGATGAATTATCTGTTAATAAGTTTTTCCTTCCATCTTTTGGCCACAATCTTTTCCATTCTCTTGAAATTTTTTCTATGTAACCCATAGGTCCACCAGCAAAAGTGTTCCAGTTCTTTTCTACAATAAACCATTTCATATAGTCTTTAAATTTATTGCTTATTGAATAACATTCCATTGCAATTCCAGGCATCCATATTGCATAGTTCGTCATTCTTTTGAAATCACTTCTAAATTTTTCTTCATCTGTTAGATAAGCATCATGTTCCATAATAATAAATCGTTCTTGCTCTTCTTTTAACATGAGTTTTAAATGACTTACAACAACTGCTTTTTCTATTTCTGTCCAATTTCTATCTCCACTTCTTATTACTTGATGAGGCCAAAAAGAAAATTTAAGTCCTTCTATTTCAATCATAGGACCTACTCCCCATTGATCGACTTCATCGATCCAAACGAGATCTTTTGGTTTAGTACATTGAATAGGAATAATCTCTATCAAATCTTCTACACATTTAAAAGATTCTATAGACATTTTAGAGTATGCGACGGATACTGGATTATCAAAATCCATAATCAGATATGCTTTCATAATATTCCAAGTGTGGCAGCCAAACAACTGCCTGACTGCCACGTGCTTTTATCTTATAATACTGTTGTTAAAAACCAATAAGGTAGTGAAGCAATCACGCCAATAATGACGCCTGATTGTACATACCCTACAGTTTCAGTATCAAGACGTTGCAGTCTTTTCTGAAGTGTTTTCATTAATTATCTCCTCGTAATTGTCATGTTTTTTAATTTCAATACTACGAGGACGCTGATCTTCTGGGACGACTACTTTCAATTTGATGACCAGTATTCCATCCACTAGATCGGCTCCAACTACTTGTGTGTACTCGGACAGCCTAAAGACACGCTTGAATTTTTTCGTTGAGATACCTCTATGAATAAATTCTCGGCCTCTAGTTTGATGCTCACCTGTTACGGTAAGGGTTCTATCCTTCACGTCAACATTCAACTCATCTTGAGAGAAACCAGCAACGGCTAACTCAATATGATAATCATCATCTGTGTATTTGACAATGTTGTGTGGGGGATAGTTATCTTTTGCTTGTTTCGCAGCCATATCTACTTCTGCTAAGAAATGATCAAAGCCAACAAAACTTGCGCGTGGGAATAAGCTTCTAACGCCTGTCATATTTACCTCCTAAAGTTTAAGCAAGGTTAGTGTATACCCGGACCACCCGGCATATACAGTACTATATATACGTTTTTGGGTTTGTAGGACCCTCAATTCCAAAAGAAATTGCTAATCGAGTTTCTAAAGGTTCGATATAGTGATACGTACCTCTTGGAATCCATAACAACTGGTCTGGTTCAAATACTCTTTCCCAAAACTTTTCTGCTTTATCTAAATCTGATTTTGGGTTAAATGTATCTTCTGGAGATACAAGAGTATTGTGTAATGGTGAAACTGGAACAGTTGGTTTCCACAATGATAATTTCACCCTACCTAAAACTTGTAAATATACCACGTCCATTCTATCGCGGTGTATTTTAAAACTTTCTGCATCTGCAGTAAAACTTCCAAACCCTATTGCTGTAATATGGTTCCGATGAAATGTAATACGCATACGCTGTAGCAGGTCTTTAAACCATTGAGGCACGGAATCTCTACGTTCTAAGTGTCTTAATTCTATTGCGTTTTGCTTATACTTATATACTTTAAGCTTTTTCTTTTGCTCACCATTAAGGTCATCTTTTGGGTGTCCTTCGATAAGTTTAACCCAATCTATAAAAGAAAAATCTTTGACTTTGTTTATTTTACCAAAGAAGTGAGGTTTTCCTGCTCTAACATCTTCTATAAATTTACTGTTTATTTCCGATGTTGTATTTTGCACAAAGCTCCCATTCATCTTTTTCCTTAAATGATATGACTTTAATTTGTCTCAATGGAGCAACTGGTTGAAGTTGCTCTTGGTTTTGAACTGTAACTAATCCCCAATCACTTAATAAAGTAGCAATACTATTTCTTCTAGCAATATCACCTTCTTCTAGGTTTGCTTTACGTCCATCTAACAAGAATAGTTCTTTAAAATGCACTATAAAATATCTGCCTTGTTTATGAAGTATATGACATGATTGAAATAATTTGTTACCTTGTCTTGAGGCTACACCGATACGTGTAAGTGTTTCACGTACCTTTAGGAAATCGTCTGGTTCGTTTAGTATGACTTCCAGCATTGAAGCTGGTGTCCATTCAACTATTTGTTCTTCGTCCACCTTTATCCACCTTTTGTTTTATTTGTTTTAATTGCTCGGAACTGAGGAGTGGGAGTGCCTGTCTGGCCTTTTCATTACTATATCCATAATACTCCATAATCACCTCAATGTCCTCGCTGGTTTCAGGTTTGATCCATTTCGAGAATCTTTTTCTTTGTCTGATTATATTTATATAAAATTCGTATTGTAAACGATTATCAAGATGATGATACTGATTCATGATATTAGCATAAGCAATTGTATCTTGGAAATACGAAAGCGTACGATTTACAAGAAATGGATTATAAGCTTTCTCATCAATATCATCTTTCATGATATTTTTCTTTGTCCAGTTTATACTATTCAGATAGTCGAATGGGTTCATGTAAATATCTCAAGTTCATTGCTATACATGTTCTTTTTGCTTCTTCGTTTATCGCAGGTAAAACACCATGCACTAAAGAGGAATCAAACAATACAAACATATTTGGTTTTGGTTCTATTTCAATATCAGGGTTTTGAAACACTAAACTTCCACACCCTTCATCTGCAACTAAGTAATATATGGCCGATAATCTTTGATGTGGTCCTTCATGATGATGCATTGCTGTACCTTCACCATTTTCGTAATCTAATCCCCATATGTCACTATTTACTTTATATCTGCCCTTCATCATTTCTGATACTTTTTGTGAAAATACGTTTCTACAATTCTCAAAAGTATTTTCATTAAACTTGTAAGGCTGATATATTTTACAGTATGCAGTATTTAATCTAATGCTTGTTTTAGATTGTTCTTTTGATGCTTTTTCTCTGATTTTAGCTATTAAGAAATCTCTATCTTCTAATTCTAACTCAACTGTAGCTAAAAGAGGTTTGCTATTTAAAACTAACATTCGCCATTACTTCGGTTAGACAAGCAACAACATTAAGTTCATGATCAGCAACAAAAGCATTCTTGTATTGATAATCAGCAAGTATAAGTACGAGTTGAGGTACACTTGCAGCTTCAACTTTGTCATTCATACGATCATATAATGCTCTAAATATTGCACTTGCATCAGTATCTATGTTATTCGCGACCCATACTCTCATCTTTTTAAAGTCTTTTGATCTTAAGAAAGTAAATAAGTCGTCATAATTAGATGTTGTATGTAAAGCATCTAAACTTAATGTGCCACTGATTGAATTACGTTGACATTCATTTATGATTCTGCGCCAATCTGGTGCATACTTCATAATCAGTTCAATTAATACTTTTTTGTTAAACTCAACATTTTCGTTTTGAAGTATAAACTCTAATCGACCAAGAAACTTTTCTGCAAGAGGAACCATATCTTTTTTAGAAGTATTAAACTCATAAACACCACATCGAGAATGAAGTGGTTCAATGATACGATTCTTAAAGTTACATGTAAGAATGAATCGACAATTGTCAGAAAATTCTTCGATAAATCCACGAAGAGCTGGTTGAGTCGATTGAGGATTAAGATAATCTGCTTCGTCTAAGATGACGACTTTGTAACCGCCAGATAGTGATACAGATGAAGCAAACTGTTTAATCTTTCCACGTAAGGTATCAATATTACCTTCTTCGGAACCATTGATAATAATATAATCAAGATCAAGTTCATTACATATTGCTTTTGCGACTGTTGTTTTACCTAGACCTGCTGTACCAGTAAACAACATATTCGGTATTTCACCATTAGCAACAATCTTAGAGAAAGTATTTTGTAATTGATCTGGTAAGATACATTCTTGGATTGTTTTAGGTCGATATTTCTCGACCCATAAAAAGTCTTTTGACATTTTTCACCTTATTCATAATATAAAAATAAAGGGAGGCCGAAGCCTCCCATTCATTATTCAGCAGATGCTTCAGCTCTGTTTGCTTCACAAACTTGAACCAATTGTACTGCTTGGTCTCGTAGTTGACCGATTGTAGTCAACTCTTCACCGCGGAAACCACCACGTTGAACAACTGTATCAATCACAGCAATTACTGATCTTGACACTCTGTTCGATAGATCATATACTTGATCATGATTTTTTTCTGCTTTTTTGTCAGCCATTTTAACCTCCGAAGGTTGAGTGTTTTTCTAGCGCTATAAAATATTCAACAGAATCTTCTACTTTCTTAAATCTCGATATATTACGAGAAGATAGTTCAACTTCGTAATCACCAGGAATAAGCTTTAGATTGTCTGTTAGAATATAAACTTTAAAGTTGTCACTTTTGTATTCACCATCAACATCTATTGAGAAAATGTTTGATGTAGAATTTTTTGCATCAGCTACTGCGATGTTAAGAACACCATCAACAACTGATACACATATTTCAGAATGACTTAGCACAGATGCAGCTTTTTTAAGTTTATTCACTACACTATTTTGTAGAGTAAACTTTACATCTGCTTCTGGCATTTCAATATTCTTTTCTGTAGAAGTAAGCATTTCAGGATCGGAAAAGAAATACTTAACACGAGATCTTCCAGCTGAATCACCAACAAAGACATAGTTGTCTTCAAACTTAAGTCTTGGTCCATCAACCAAGTTAAGTACGCTGAGAAATTCATTGAGATCATATATGCCGACTTGTTGAGGAAATTCAACGTCGACTGTTGCAGAACCCATAACATTTTTAGCTTCTGCTACTGTCTTTAGAACATTACCAGGTTTAATCACTAAGTTAGGATTAATAGTAGCAAAGTTCTTTAAGACATCGAGGGTTTTATCAGATAGTTCCATAATATAGCTCCAAGTTCAATTATATCCATTGTATCACAAGTAACATTTATTGTACATGCAATCATGCTACTTTTTTCATCTTACTGAAGTTTTTCTCTTTTACAAATTCTATTTTGTTTGAGAACTTTCCATCAAGTAAATCACCTTTGTGGCTAATAACAAATACGTTTGTATTGTCATCAAGTGAATTTAGTATTTTCATTAGATTTTCTACTCCGTCTCCATCCAAAGATGAATCAAACGTTTCGTCAAGTATTAATAAGTTTGTAGCAACACTGTTTTTCATCTTAGCTATCATTCTCCAAGTAAATAGTAATGCTAAGTCAATTCTTTGTTTCTCTCCTTCTGAGAATGAATCATAAGTAAATTCATCTCTATGCCTTGATTGTATAGTTTCTTGGAAACTTTCATCAATATTAAATGACACAAAGAAATCGAGTATTTGTAAGTATTGATTGATTAATTGATTCATAACAGGTAGATACTGTTTAATGATTTTAGTTTTAATACCTGTATCTCTAAGTAATTCAATAATCACACTATTATATTGCGACTCGTCATTAAGCTTCATTTTTTCTGTGACATAATCTTCTTTTTCTTTCATATAATCACTAAGCTCATTGTTTGCTTTTGCTAAGTCAGCGTTATCAGTATTCATAGAGCTGATTTCTTTTTGAATATCATCAATAGACGATTGTAATCTTGTAATAGAATGAGTATTACTATGAATAGTTTTTTGATGATTTCTTATTTCTTCTAATTTCGAATATAGATCTGCTTGTTCCTCTTTAAGCATATCAAACTGTGCAGTTGCTTCGTCGATTCCTTTTTGTAATTCTTTTGCTCGATCTTTGGATTTTTGTAATTGTAGTTCTTTTACTTCAGTAGAAATCTCTTGTTCACATGATGGACAGTTTTCATTCTCTTCATAGAACTTAGCATTCTTTACCACAGCTCTCATTTCTGTTTTGAATTGAGTGTTGTATTCATTTATTTTAGCTAACTTATCTTCTACTGATTTACTTTTTTCTAGCGTAAGAGGTTCCGTCTCATCAACGATACTACTGAGAGATTCATTTTCACGGTGAAGATCTCCGATCTCGTTACGTAGCTTCTCAATAGATTTATTCTTGCTTTCTTTGAGGTCCTCATTAATTTGCGTGATGTCTCTAAGGTACTTTCTTTGTGATTCGATCTTGGTCGAAATGATGTCAAGTTTGTGTCCATTTTCTTTAATCCTATCTTTTAGCAATGATATTTTTTCTTTGATTAACATATTCATCTTAGAGAAAATACCAATATCAAGTAAATCTTCTATAATCTCTCTACGATGACCAGGTTGTAATTGCATGAATGGAACAAACGATGATGAACCAAGTACAACAATTTGGTGAAATGATTTGTGATTAAGTTTAAGTATGTTTTGTTCTAGTATTTTTTGATATTCTTTAGCATGAGAATCTTGGTTAACCATTTTATCGTTTTTCCATATCTCAAACTTATTAGGTTTAATTCCTCGCATTACACGATAAGAATTACTACCAATATCAAAAGTAATGTCGACAAGTGTTCCTTTTCCATTCACAGAATTTATCATTTGTGGTTTTTTGATTTTTCTATGAGGAACACCAAATAAAGCAAAAGATAGAGCATCAAGCATAGTAGATTTACCTGCTCCATTTTGTCCAACTATAAGTGTGCTTTTGTTTTCTGTGAAGTCGATTTCGGTGAAATTATCACCAGTGCTCAAGAAGTTCTTGAACCTCAAGGTTTTAAACGTTATCATAATCTATTTGCTTTTTATTTGTTTCAATCTGTTCTTTGCTTTTTTAAGCGTAGGAACAAGTTCATTATATATTATAGTCTTATTTTTATCATAACCAACTATTCTATACTTTACAGTTTCATTGTCAAAGTATGCAGGTATAATTTCATAATCACTATCTCTCATCAAAAGATCTCCAATGATTGAGCTTCAAGCATAAGATTTTTAACTTGTGCTTTTAGTTTATCTTTATCTAAATCTGTTTCAACGGCATCTATATATGTGCTTAATAAGGTGTCTGTATCATCTAATTTAATTGATTCATCTTCAACATTTGTACCAATAAATTCGTTAAAGTTTTCTGCAATCTTCAACTCATGTATATTTCTGTTTTGTATTCTATCAATCAATGTATCAAATACAAATGAATCTTTTTTGTTTACTACAATAACTTTAACAAACTTTTCATTTAGATAATCTAGGTCCATGTTCATATAATCATAATCACCTGAATCATCATAATAGATCTTTTCAAATAATCTTAATGGACTTCTAACTGGTGTAAGTTCACGTGTTTCTGTATCAAATATGTGAAAGTATTTTGGATCATCACAATCGTTCCAGAAAAATTCCATTTGAGAACCTAAATATGTAATATTTCCCTTTGTAGATTTAGTATGAAAGTGGCCAGACAATACCATCTCGAAACGAGAAAATATGTCTGGCTCCATTCCATGGGTGCAAGGGATTCCTTTGTGCATTTCAAAACCTGTTAATTCTAAGTGAGCACCCACTATATCAGCATCACAAGTCTTTAAGAAATGCATTATTTGATCTTCGTTTTCTGAATTAATCCATGGTAATAGTGCCATTTTCATACCATCATAATCCATTACCTTTGGATCCATTATAAGATTGATTTCATTCATATAATGACCAAGTAATTCTTTTAATGAGTTCAAATCATTTGTGTTTTTATAATATACGTCATGGTTACCAGGAATAAGATCCATCGTGATACCATATTCTCTTAGTTTAGACAAAAACACTTGGCGATGGTGATTTAATCCTTTGATAGAAATAAAACGACGATTATCAAAGTAATCACCTAAGTGAACAATGTGTTTGATGTTATTCTCATTCATGTATGGAAAGAATACGTCTGTATAGAACTTTCCTTGATGATCTAAGAATATGTCTGATGAGTTACGTATACACGCGTGTGTATCGTTAAGTATTGCGAATTTCAATTATAAAAACTCCGTTAAGTCTGAGTCAGCATAAACTGTTCTTTTCTTTCTTTTCTTTTTTTCAACAGTAGCAAATGATTTTACTGCTGCGTCTGTATCTTTTACTCGATCGATTCTTTCCTTTAACCCTTCGACAAAAGATCTAACCTGTTCATTATTCTGATCACTACCCTCTTCAATAAACTCTTCGATGTCCATTTGAGATAGATACTTCAACTTAATATCTTGTTGTTTCTTTTCTTTTGCTATCCTTCTTAAAAAAGCATACCAAGTAATCTGTGTAAAATAGGCAAAAGCATTTGCTTTACCTGTTCTTGTAGCAGCTTCAATATTATAATTCTCAATAACTTTCAAACAGTTTTCAACTGCATCCATTACCATTTCTTCTCTATAAGTATATCTTACAAAATTAGATTTGTGCGATAAACCTTCTGCGATCTTTAAAAAAGATTCTGCAATATAATCTGGAACAATTGGTACTTTCGCTTTTGTTTTTTTCGCTTTTCTTACTTCTAATACGTAATCACATACTGCAGTAGAAAAATCATTGTTATTTACATAATGAAGATTAGGTTTTCTTGCCATAATATATTCCTTTAATGTTAACCATTATACCACAGTTAAATCTTTTTTTACATCAAAATATTTTTTCGTCGGCCTATGTACATATTCTAATTTTTGTGATAAAATAATACTGTATCCCACAGAGAAGAGAATACCCTAGTGAATTGTATCATCATCTTTCTTTTTGAAAATACTAATTACATTATCCGGATTTTCTTCACTTAAATCGAGTGTACGTTTTTCTTTCTTTTTAACTGTAGTAGGTTTTTTATTTTCAAGTTTTTTTATTTGTTCTTTTACTGTTTCAAGATCTTGTTTAAATTTCTCTCGCGCCATTATTTTCGAATCGTATATTTCACCCATTTGTTTTATTCCTACAATGTATTGATCTAAAAGAAGTGGAGATGGTTGGCATTCTGCTACAATCATTTCGCTCTTTAAAAATGTTGGGTTGTCTGCGTCTTCACCATATACCATCCATGGATTAAGTGAGTAATATCTATATGGTTCTTCTTCTGGATCCATGTCTACTACTTTCAATTGTAGTGACATGCACGATTTTACATGCATATCAAAATCGCCAGAAAAATTTTCGAAGGTTTCGTCGACGACTTCGCAAATTATTTCTTCACCGTTGATAAGTTTTAGTTGTCTTATGTCTTTCATATTTTTACTTCGAAAATTTTATGTTTAAACTGTTCTTTATTATATATTTTTACTCTTTCGGCACAATGTTGAAGTGTAAAGTTTTGTCGACTGTGCCAATGTAAATCATCTGCTATATCATATAGAGTTGTATCTCGTCCATCATCGCTCTTTCTCAATCCTCTACCTATACTCTGTAATACTCTGATTTGAGATTTTGAAGGTGAGGCGAATATAATATTATGAAGGTTTTTAATATTTATACCAGTGCTAAATGTCCCGAGAGATGCAATAACGATTGCATTCTTTTGTTTTTCTATAATTTTACGTATAGCTTCTCGATCAGAAGTATCTGTTTCTCCTGATACGTAGTATACTTTATTCTTTGATTTTTCCTCAATCATATCAAATAATACTTTCCCGTGTTTTTCAACGTATTGAAAGAGTACAAGCGTGTTTCCTTCCTGGGTCGTCGCGAGTTTCGTGATGAATTTATTACGAGGTTCGTGTTGTACAATCCAATCGATCTCTTCCTGATATGTTCTATTACCAAAGTCTTGTCTTATCTCGTTATCATACTTAAGCATAATGATTTTGATATCGAGATCTGCTAATGTTTTGTTTTCTTGTAAGTCTTTTGTTGTTATAACCTTTTTAACAGGACCAAATAATCCTGTCAGTACTAATCTATTTACTTGTGTACCATCGAGTGTACCCGTTGTTCCATATCGATATTCTGCTTCAGTGCATTTGTTCATTATTGATGATAATGATTTTGCTTTAAATCCATGACACTCATCACCAAATACGCATCCAAATTGTTCGAACCAATCTTTCTTTAGTTTGTATATTGACTGCCATGTAGATATAATCACTCGTTTGTCTGTTACTTTATCTTTTCCAGAATAAATGATATGACATTCATTATCTGCATCAAATCCATAAGATTTAAAGTCATTAAACATCTGCTCGACGAGTGACGTCGTTGGAACGATAACGAGAATATTGTCGTCGTGATTGTCTAAATACCAACGTAATAGTGTATAAATGATAAGTGATTTACCTGAACCTGTAGGTGATTGTAATACACCTCTCTTATGTACAATACCATAAGCAACAGCATCATATTGATAATCTCGTATCTCCCATGGAAGATTGAGACTATTGATATACTTCATTAGGTCTAAGTGATTTATACTATTTTTGGTATTTGGAAGACCATAGGTATCGTCTTCTCTCATGGTTAATGTGTAACCACGATTCATGCAGAAATCTTTTAGCTTAAGATATAAACCTGCATTCAATTCGTTTGTAAGTCTATTGAATAAACGAATCTTTCCATCCCATAATCTTTTACGATATAATGGTTGAAATTTATAGCCTGGAGCAAAGAATGAGAAATGTTCTGAGAGTTCCTGATTTATTCCAGGCTCACAGTCTACATATAACATACTATTGTTTTTTAGCGTAATTTCTAAATTATCCGCCACTCTCGAATTTTCTCCACTCGATAATATTCTTAATGTTTTGATGACGCCATGTCAAACTAGAAATGATGTCCATTAATGTATCTATTACCGTTCTATAGTAAGTAAGTCTCTCTTCTGATTTTCTTATTTCAGGATCTGTATCATAATAATGATCCATTTCACCTTTTAATATTTTTAATCCATTAAATGGGTCTGGATTCCATCCTTTTTCTTTTATTTCCTCTTCAGAAAGTTTACCATTATACCAAAGCCACTTATCTTTAAGCAAAGCTTTTTGTTCGCCTTCAACTTGTTTTAAACTAAGTTTGGCGTCTGTAAGAAGTTTAAGGTATTTAGCGTGTAAGATTGGTGTGTTTAAAGAAGTTTCATCTAATCGCATCTTATCGATTTTACAATCAACTTCCCACATTTCATGTAGTTCTTTTAAATTCATAATATAAAAAATAAAGTTATAACGGTACCATTATACCACAATGGCTGGAAAAATACACCTATATTATATCCCAATAGTCAAATCTAAAATCAACGGTAAATGTAATTGCTGGAGTATCACCTGCAGTGGTCTCTAAAGATACTGTGCTTAGGTTAGTTGGAAATGCTCCATAATATTTAATCTGTTTGTTTTGATTGTTGTGGCTGCTGAGAACAATGACAGTCAAATCACCCATAATAGGTATATTTGTACTGTCATTGAGTGTTCTCTTATCTTTTATTGGCTTTTCAACCATACGCTCGAGCCAATTATACAACTCTGAGTATGATGCCATATTTTCATCCATCAACACAGTAAAGTTTACAGGTGGAAATGTTAATTTATCGCCTGGAAAAAATACATCGGCTCTTCTAAAAGGAACCTGTGCTGGATTAATGTCAACTCCTGGATGTGCAACTGATTGAGCAAAAAATTCAAAGTTTGGATAATTTTCTCTATCAATAATTACTCTAAATCCTGTAGGTTGTAATAAGCTAACTGTACTTATTTTATCTACGCTTGGAGATACAGAAGTTGTTTTGTTTGTTTGAAATGCCATATAGACTATTTATATGTTTTTACTTCTCGTTTACAAACTCATTTAATTGTTTTGCAACAGCAATAACATCTTCTGCATTAATAGTTCTTAACGGAAGCTCTTTTGTGTTTCCTTCATTGTGAGAGTTCCATTCAAAAACTGCTTGATATTCTCTATCAATGTTAGCAGTTAATAAGTCTTGGGCTTGTGATAATAGATCGGCTCGGATTTCGAACCCTGATTTTGATTGTGACATTTTTGTCTCCTGTGTTTGTGTGTGTTTAAATTTTAAAGAGGGGACCGAAGTCCCCTCTCTATACCTCCGTACAAAAACTTCGGTAGAATTATCTATACCTAAATTAGGTTAAGATATTGTCTACTCTGAAGATTCTGTAGTATTGGTTAGTTCTAACAGCAGCTAGACCGTCAGTAGGTGTTGAACCTACGAATGGGTTTGATACCATTCCGTAACGAGTTTTGAACCCGATACGTGGTTGGAAGGTATCCTCAGCAACTGCTCTGACCATTTGTAATGGAACATATGGGCAGTAGAACACGCCAGCATCATAAGGATTAGATCCTTTGAAACCAACGTTAGCGTAATCGCCAGTAGCATATGGGTCAATATAGACCTTCATGCGGCCGTTTAATGTACCAGCAAAAGTATTGCCAGTATCATCAACGTTAAGAGCTGTGCTCATAGCTGGTGTGTAGTCAAGCATACCAGAAGCAGCTAAAGCAGTAGCAACGTCTGATGAACAGATAACTACGTTACCTTTTCCTCTACGTGTATTTTTAGCAATTTGGTTAGCTTCACGATCCAACTGAACTACAAGACCCTTGAATTTTTCAGCTGACCATCTACCATCAGCGTCTGATGCCATATTGAATATACCATCAATTGCGACGTTAGCAGTAGTAGCACCTAGTTGAGCTTGAGAGTTAAGAGTTCTGATAACTTCTCTATTGATTTCAGCAAGGATTTCAGTAGAAAGAATGTTAGCAAGCTCTGTCTCAGCGTCTAGGCCGTGGATAGCTTTAAGGTCTTGAGCAAGTTCTAAGCTGTAGTCAGCTCTTAGTGCTCTTGATTTTGCAGTAACGGTTTGCTTCTCAATGGTGAAACCCATTTGCTGAATAGCAGTAGCACCTGAAGAGCCTAATTGCTCAGCCTCTACAGTAGTCATACCGCCAGCAGCGTGTGCTGCAGAGATGTCAGAGTCAGCAATAGTGCCGTCTCCGTCACCATCTGAGATACCTTCTAGACCTGAAACATTATCAGAGTCATGAGTACCAGCAGAGTCACCAGAGAATCGTGTGTCAGCTTCGTTGAAGAGAGCTTCTCTTGAAGCAGTTGAACCGCTCTGATAGCGTGATTTCATCGCAAAGATTAAGCCTGTAGGACCAGTCATTGGTTGTACCCCACAAACATCATAAGCGATAAGGTTAGGCATTGCACGTCTAACAAGTGAGATCAATACTGGATCCCATGTTCCGATGCTGCTAGTAGCGTTAGCTGGTGCAGCCTCAGTAATGAAACCTTGTTCTTGAGCTCTTTGCTCACGCAATGCTTTTTCTTGGTTCTCTAGAACCACGGCTGTAACAGCCTTACGATGATGATCTGTAATAGAACCAGCTGACTCTTCACTGAGTACTGGATTCCACTTTTCGATCAATTGATCATATGATTGCATTGTTTTCTCCTAATGGAAGGTTAAAAATTATTACTTCTTAACTTTACGAATTGCATGGATGTAAGAAGACATGAGGTCAGAGACTTCTTCGGTGATACCTTCACCGCTGTCTTCAACTTCTTCTTCTAGATCTTGCGCTTCGACAGTTTTGTTTTTGAAGTAAGATTCTTTAATTGTTTTTACTTTATTTGCAAAAGTAGCTTCGTCTTCGAAATCAACATCTTCGACTAAGCCTTTTAACTTCTCGACTTCTGTATCAGCTAAATCTTTAGCAGCTTCACGAATGACAGCTTCTCTCTGATAACCTTCGAGAAGTTTTGAAGTTTCGATTGCGGACTCGGTTGCTTCGTTTAGTTTGCCTTCTAGCTCTTCAACGGTTTCAGCAAGCTCGTCGACTAGGTCAACTTTAGATTCTGGAACTTCAATGTAAGATTCAGTGAATAAATCTTTCAATTTACCCATGAATGCTTCAGCAATTTCAGTACGTAAACCGTTCTGAATAGCTAATTGATTTTCCTTCATCCAGTTTTCAACTACGTAATTTAAGTAGCTATCAACTTTTTCAACTAGTTCGTTTTTAGTAGCTTGTACTTCTTCGTCTAGTTTAGTTTGATATTGCTCTTCTAAACGATCAATTTCTTGAGTTAGTTTAGATTTAACAGCAGCCTCAAAAATCACCGCAGCTTTTCCTTTAAACTCATCGCTTAAAGTAGCTTCGGACTCAACTAGTGCGTTAAGATCTTCAGAAAAGTCTAATTCGACATCTTCCATCTTATAGCCATAACCAGCTTTTAATTTTTGCATAGGCTCGGAATTTGATTTGTCCCCCTTTCTTGCAGGTGCTTTCTTAGTCGCATCAGCGGCTTTGTCAGCAGCAGCAACAGAGGCTTTCTCAGCGTCCTTCCCTACTTCTGGTTTGTCTTTTTCTACACCAGAGCCCTTAGGTTCTTGAGCTTCACTCACGATTTCTTCGTTATCAACTGAATCGTGGAGTTCTGTCTCTTGGTTTTCTATATCGGACATTTTAATCTCCTAATTTACGATTTGAGTAACGAGAGGAAATTCTTAAACTCACGAACTTGTGCCTCATAGAGGCCAGGACGCTTTGCTTTCTTAATTTCAGTCTCCATCTTCTCAATATGTCTTGCTTCGATAATGCCGTTATTCCAGACCCAGTCAACACCTTCCATGATACCATTAACAAATGCATTAGGTGCGCTTGGATCTTGCACAATATCTACTGTGTTTAGAATATAGTCATCTTTTACGACCATCACGCCATTTCTACTTTCAAGACTTCCCATACCACGAGTTGAAACACCTAGTCTAACGCCACCATCTAGTAGACCTTTTACGATCTTACCATTAGGAGTGTCGAGAATAGATGCTCTTCCTACCACATCATTTCCCTCAAATTTGAGATCGGTGATGCGGTGAGAAACTTTATCTAAGTTAACTGTAGGACCTTCAGGGTGATTTAATTCACCAACAGCTCTACCAGTTTTAACTTGCTCATCGACATATTTGCCGACGGCTTTTTCCATGATCACTTTTGGATATATGCGACCATTTCTATTTTTTTGATCGGCCTGAGCAAATACGCCTTCAATAGCATATTTCTTTTCGCCTTTTTCGTTTGCTTCAACAATAACTTCAAGATTGTTTTCTACGTATTCTGCTATTAACTTCATATCTTACCCGTCCGGATTAGTTATTTTACAAAACTTTACAGCGGCATTTGATGCATATACTACATCACCCGGAAGTTTTCTTATTAAGTGAATTTCATTAGGTGGTAATGTCATTGATACTGATTGCCCTAATGCTGTTGCTGAATCTGCAACACCTACAGTGTATGCTGTTGTTGTACTAGAATTTACTGCTCTTACGTTAGTAGCAAGTGATACATTTACTCCAGTACCAGCAGAGTCACCGCTTGTAATTTCGCTTGTTAGTGGTTTGTATATGTTTGCCATTTACATCTCCGCTTGTTTTATAAAAGCTCTAGCCATTTTTTCTGCCTGAGCTTGTGTTAAATACTTATCTAACATATCTCCGTCGATATGTGCATGAAATTTGCCATCGCTAGCTTTTTGTATTTCAACAGTATGAGTACCAACCTTTATCTTTTTCACGAGTTTACCGTGAACAGCTGATTTATTTCTGGTTACTCCCCTTCTAACTTCGGCAAATGTCTTCATATTAGATATATTTATAATATTTTTGTTTTCAACTCGTTAATTATTTCTTTTATATTTCCATAGTGGTGAAAATTAGACATTTTTAACGATTTAAAATCATAAAAACTTTGTGTTTCTTTCCTACCTAAGATAATACAGTTATTACCATATTTCTCAAACTTAGATAATATTTTGTAGACTTTCTCGTAATCAACTATATCATTTTGTTCTGAAGTTGAATGATAAAAAAATCTAAAAAATATTAACCAATCAAATTTCTCTTCACATTTATGAATGGTAAAATCATCTTTGTTTACATCATTCATTGTATAATCTATATTAACATCAAAATAGGTGCGCATAAGTCTGAATGCCCTTACACCATCTGTTGGTTTAGGATCATCAAAATATTCTACCGTTTTGATTGGATTATCGAAGTATTTACAAACGTATTCTAAGTATCCTCCTCCAGTTCCTACATTGAGTATACTTTCAGAGTGTATATTGAGTGTTTTAAGTGTATCGTATGTTATTAATGCTTGATTTAAATGTATTCTATGTGTATTTGTAACTAAGTATTGTATTTGTGAGTTCCAAGGTCTAAATCTAAGTAAACCTTGATTACTAATAATGTATAAAAGATATTTTTCAGAGAGGTTTTCTAAATTACTGAGGATCTTCTTCGGAAGTCTCTTCAGGTTCTTCGCCATCTCCTGTTTCGTCATCTCCGTCGGCTGATTCGTCATCATTTTCATCTTCCTCATCATCTAATTCAACTTCATCAGCAGCTTCAATTTCTGCTTCAACCTCGTTTGCAGCTTCTTCTGCTTCGAGATCAGCATTTGAAACTTCACCAGCAACTAATTCTTCGTCTGGTTCAACCCCTACTTGAGGTTCAAAAATTTGACCAGCTATTTTAGTTCTAGCTTGATCTAAAGTATCTTGTAATTTAGAATTGATTAAACCTTCAAAATCATCACCTGCTTTTGAAAATTCTTTACTTGCAATATTATCAATCATTTTAGCTATCGCTTCATTACTCATTATAATTCTCCATCATCTGGTTGTTGCGTTTGTTGTATTTGCCTTTGCATGTTTTCTATTTCATCATCATTTAGCATGAGAACATGTTTATATACCCATTCTTTAGAGAAGTACTCACCTACATATTGTTGAACCTGATCCATGGTTTGAAGTCTTTCTCTCATTAGATCCTGATTTTTCAATTCAACAAAGTGGTTATCTCTTTGATAGTCAACGATGATATCATTATACCAAGAATCCCAATCTTCTTCGGTAATAATTCCTTTTAGCATAAGCTGTTTCTTTAGAATCTCTAAGAATAACATAGAGAATCTCTTACGTAGACGATCAATGAATTTTTGGAATTTGATTTCGTCTCGTGTAATTTCTGTTGTTCTACCAAGCGAGAACTGAGCTTCTTGCTCTAATCTTTGTAGTGGAACATTCAGAGATCTATATAATTTTTTCTGGAAGTATATGATATCTTCAATGTTTCCAAGGTTCTCACCACCAGGCAGAGTAGAAACTTCTGTACCTCTACCACCTTCTCTTCGTGGCATCCAGAAGTCTTCCAACATTGACATATGTTTTCTGTCGTCTTTTAGTTCACCAGTAGCAGCATCGTATACAAGTTTGTTACGATATCTTGCCATGATATCTTTCATGTATTGTTCTGCTTTACCCCGTGGTAAGTTACCAACGTCCACATAAAAGATTCTACGTTCTGGTGCTCTTGCTAATCTGTAAATAACAAGAGAATCTTCCATCATTCTTAACTGATTGATTGGTTTCAATGCTTTGTGAAGGAATGAAATGACTCTCTTCTTATTTTCATCCATTAGACCTGAAGTTACGTAACTTACAGAGTCTAACGATAATCTAATTCCACTGTTTTGTTGTCCTGGTTTTTCTTGAAAGATATAAAACTCATTAACTTTCTTAACGACAGTTGCACCTGTTTTTTCGTCTTTGTCTTTTTTAACTTGTTTTACTTTACGTATTTTAGATGAATCAATAACACGAATATCTTGAATACCTTTCTTAGGATTTGCTTCATCTACAACTAGGTGATGGAATATTCTACCATCTACGTACCAGTTTCTAAATATATCATGACCATTATCATTGAACCTTAACATATTTAGAATCTGATCAAATTCTTCTCGCATTCTTAATTTAATGCTTTCTGATGTATTAACACCGTCTAATACTAATTCAACTATTGATTTATTATCTCCAGTTGTAATGGCTTCGTTAACAATATCTTCAATCGCAGCATCAACTTCAGGATGCATTGATACACCGCGATATTTCTTAATCAATTGTATATTATCTTTTGCATCTCCTTCTTTATCAAAGTCAATATATTGGCCGTAATGTGCACCTGCAGCGGTGACATATCCTGACCCATCTTGATCCTGAGGAGGAACAATTGATTTTAAATTGTCCTTATCTGTACTTACTTTGGCTCCAGCTCTTCTGAGCTCAAAACCAAACATTTTTATTAAAGCATCTTCGTTTGCCATTTATTTTCCTGTGTTAAGGGAGCTCCGTTTCCAGAGCTCCCGTTACTACTTATAACAAAAATAAGTTACCTAAAATATTCAAACAGATTAGGTAGTTGTTGCTGACTCCCAATATTGGTACTGCCAGGTGCAATCGAATACTTCAATCGTATCGTTGTTTTCATAAGCCAAATCTATTTGACTTATTTGCTCTGGGAAAGCACCACGGAAGTTGTAAGTTTTTAGAACGGATTCGTCTCGATCTAATTGTTCTACAATTAAGTCAGCTTGGTAATCTGTTGGTGATGTAAGACCAACATTTGTACTGTGAGCATTAATCGCATTCGACCATCTTTCTAAAGCGTTACGGACATTGAAGTCAGTATCGTTATAGACTTGAGTTACCCAAGGTTGGAAAGTACGTACACCCGCAACTTTAAGTTCCCTTCCTCTAAATGGTACAGGAATTGTACTCATTAAAGATTCAGGTAAAGTTGCTGCTCGTACTAAAAACGAGGTTAGCTCAACATCACCTTCAGCAAAAGCTGGGTAATTGATAGTTACTTTGAACAGATTAGGACGAGCACCACCACCTTTGATCTTCGATTTAAAATCGTCTACGCCTAAAATAGCCATGTTATTCTCCTATTAAACTGTTCCTGCTACTTCTTCAAAGTCAACACCTGATCTGACAGCTACAAAATTTAGAGTAATGTAGTTGACTGAACGTGCTGGCTTAATGAATATTGAAGCAACAAATTCGTTACGATCTACAACAGCAGCTGTGTTGTTAGTTGCATCACATACGACTCTGAAGTCTGTGATACCTCTTCTTCCCTTGATTTCTCTTAGGAATGGCTCAACAACGTTTACGAACTCAGCTCGAGTAAACTCATCGTTAAACTCAAACATTACGTTCTTAGCAGCTTGGCTGATTGCCCTTTCGACTGCAAGGAATAATCTTCTTACATTAATTCTATCGAATGCAGAAGGTCTTGCAAGTTTAGTCTTATCACCGAATAGCAATACACCTTGTCCAGGAATATTTGCTATAGGGTTAACACCTGCTTTGTACAAAGTGTCCCTTTGTGATTTGTTTGGACTATATGCTAGAGCAGTTACACCTAGTAGATTACCTCTTCTCTGACCTGCAGGTGAGAACCATGGAGCAGCATTTAAGTCTGCAGCAGCCATGAGGCCAGCGACAGATGATGCAGCAGGTACAAAGACATACTTATCATTATACTTATCGTATACTTTGATATATTGGTTATCTACAATTAGATATGATGAATTTGTAAATGTTTCAGCTGTTGCTACAGCGTTAGTTACTGCAGTAGCTGCAGCTACATTTACTACATCATTTCTGGCTGGTGAACTTACTACAACACAGTCTTTACGTGTTGTTCCAGCTATAGTTACAAGATCATTTACAACTGTTGTTTGATCTGCTCTAGCAGTCATGCCTGGAGCAATCAGGAAGTCAACAGTAATATTTTCAACATCTTCAAATTGGTCAAAACCAGTAGCAACTTCAGAAGTTGTAAGTGTGCCTGAAGCAACTCCACCTGCTAATGAGGTAGATTTAGTAGCAGCTGTCTTAATTTGAGCAGCTGTTCTGCTTTGTGCAACTTGGAAGTCAACACCAGAAGATGCATTTGTGCCAGCATTTCCAGTTGTTAAATCACTGTCAAAACCAGCAAGATAGATGTATTCTGATCTGTTATTAATTACGTCTTTTACGTAGTTAGAAGTACCATCGTCAGCTTTAGCATTTAATGCTAATGAAACATATGGGAAAGTTTCAAGTACTGTTCCAGCAGTACCAGAAATATCACCATCTTCATCGACAATAGCAACGTGAATTTCGTCATTGGTTGCTGATAGTCCTGAAGCAAAACTTGATGTTCCTGGTGGTCCATCAAATGATGATGCATATGTCCATGTATCAAATACACCGTCTGAGTCAGCAGCAGATAATGATGCAATCTTAAGTGAGTTACCTAAGGTTCCAGCATATCTTGCAATGTAAGTCTGATTGGAATCACCGACAGTTAATGTGTCAAAGTGATCTTTATCTCGGATTTGTTGTGCTACTCCTGATGAATCGGATGCATTTAATGCAGCTGTGGTGGCTTCTCTTACTACGTATAAACTATTTGAATATCTTAGATAATTCGCAGCAGCGAAATAATCTACGTTATTTGTAGTTGTTGGAGACCCAAATGCTTCAACAAGACCAGATTCATTGCTGATCAATGTTGCGTTACGTATTGGACCCCAACTAAAATCCCCAACAAACGCGCCAGTTGAAGTTACGACATTAGGTACTACACCTGTAAGGTCGATTTCTTTAACGGTAATTGCAGGAGATTGTGATGGAGTAAAAAGTGCCATAATCGTCTCTCTCTAAAAGTTAATAATAAGTGCTTTCATAACAAGTTTTTTTCTTCAATACTTTTATTTATAATATATTATATTTATAAGTTTGTGTCCCAAATTGACCAATTATCTCTTTCATAGTCTGGAGCGATTTCTTCTTGTAAACCATCATCAACAAATCCAAAAGGAACTAAATCTTCTTCAATTGTCTGTGATTCATTTTCAAACAACAATTGTTTTAGATTTATATTTGCCATTTCTTCGAAATATTGTGATGATACAAAATATGAAAATAGTACTAAGCCCATCGCTAAATCGTCGTGGGCTCCATCAACAGCTTTATATGATTGACCATGCAGTACAAATGTTGATAATTCGCTGATTGTTTGTTGATCTACTATTTCTAAATTATTTGCTTCTAGGATGTCTTTCATTGCAGTACATCCTAATCTTTTCACTCTTCTATTCATTTCGATGCCAAGTTGACCAGCTTTTACTGCTGACTCGACATACATGTTATCATATTCAAAATCATAATATAGACCATTACAAACAATTGTACCTTGGTCATTAGATTCGATTACAACATAAGCTTTGTTGTAGACGTTCGCATACTTATATATAATATCTGGGAAGAGCATAGGAGAGATATTGTTGTTGCGATATACTGCTACCTGCTTCCAAGGCTTCGTAGAGATGTCAATCACGTTAAACGTGCTATAATCCTGCCCTCTTCCTTTCGATACATCGACAGTCATCACATATTGATGCTCGTCTATATTTTTCTCATATATGCTGAGGAGACCACTTTCTCGTATCTCCAATGGACGTTGTGCTCTAAATTTTATGAGTACTTCAGGATTAATAAGTGTGTGAGAAGTTCCAAAGAAAGTGTTTCCAAATTCTTGATCAAACTGCAATTGAGATGTGTTTGCAATGGTTTGTTCTTTCCATTTCTCATCTCTTCCTGGTACATCATGCCAATCAACTCTGAATGGTACAAATTCATTAACTTTTTGTACTGCTCCCTCCCAAAGTCGATGGAACATATTACCTAAACCATTTGCAGTTGATGTAATAATCACTTTTGTATCAGAACCAGATGAAACTACAGGATATGTAGATGTATAAAACTCTGCAGCTTTTTCAACAAAGGCAAACTCATCAAGATATAGTAAGTTGACAGAATACCCCCTAATTGAACTCGTTGATGTAGAAGATGCAACGATTCTAGAATTATTACTAAATTCCATAGAACCTTTATTTAATGTCTTACAACCAGGCTGCAAAAAGAAAGGAACATTTTCTAACATAAGAGTAATACGACCAAGCATCTCACGAGCAGTCGCACCTTTGTTAGCTAATATTGCAATTGTTTTTTCAGGATTAAAGAGTGCATACCAGAGTAGATAAGCACAAGCAGATATAGATTTACCAGATTGACGACATGCTAATACAACGTTAAATCGATTATCATTGAATTGATTAAACATTTTCTTTTGATAATCATATAATTTAAAATCAACCAAACCTCGATCTAATTGTATTACCTTAATATATTTTTCTGTGAAATAAACAGGATCATCCATGCACTTTTTATATTCAAGTACCTGGTCTCGAGTCCAATCTTGTTGAACTCCATCTTTCTTGACATTAATATTGCCAAGATATGTTTCAGTCTTCGGTTGGAGTGACATCTATTTCTTTCTCTTTTTTTAGTAACTTTTGTAGTTCTGATGTAGAGCCAAGAAAGATGTTATTCTGAGTCATCTTTTTGATTTCTTCTTGTTGAGGTCTAGTTAGCTCTTTGTCCTTTTTGTTTAAGTCCATAAGCTTATCATTGATTTCAGATATTTGCTTCATCATATTCGATAAAACTTCAAAAGCACGAGGATGTTCGGATTCCCTAGCAACCTCTATCATCACATCAAGACTTTCCTTTCCTCGTTCTAATAACTCGTAATAAGTCTTTCTTGAATAATTATAATCATCATCTAAGTTTTTTTCACGTTGTTTATCTTTCAACGATACAATTTTTTTATCTGTCATAAATTAAGCACTATCTACAGCAAGTGTAATAGTCTCCGTAAATCCATAATCACTATCAGGGCTAACTAATAGAGCATCTGGTACTACAGTTAATGTCTCTAATAGTTGATCTGAGTCAACACCAGGTGTATTTGCACTTGGCGCTATATTATATATCTTGTTTGTAGTCTTACGAATAATTTTGGAACCACTACCATAATCTCCGTGGAAATTAATTTTCATTTCAAAATCTAAGCTGTAAATAATTGTTCTTCGAGATTCTACTGTTCCTTCAACATCATCTACAAAAGATACACCATTTAATACTAATGGAACATCTTCTAAATAATCGCTAAAAGCGGTAAATGGTTTTACTGTTAAAGTATATTGTGGATTAAAAGATGGAAGTATTTGTTCAACGATTTGCAAAGCATCATCTTGTGTTTTAGCATAAGCGTTTAATTGAAACTGTATGTTATATGGAACACCAGCATAAATTTTATATTTCGATACTACATTATCTGTAATGCTACGTGATAAACTTTGTGTTTTTGATAATTGTCTTGAAGGGTCATAAGTCATCGAAACTATTTCAAATGACAATCTTGGTAATTTAACAGCAACAGCTCTTTCATATTGCTCACCTTGATCCATCTGATTTATTCTTTCAATAACTTTAGATCGATTTGCGTATGCTAATGGTACTTTTACTTGGCTTACAACATCACCGCTAGAGTTTTTTCTTAACACGTATATGTTATTAAACAGTGAGCCAAACATAGCTACTGATTTTCTTACTCTTTGATGATAAAAATGATTACCGAACATTACTCAGGATCTCCAAATGGATTACCTTCACTAAAGTCAATAAATCCATCTTCAAATGCATCGAACTCATCTGCTTGAGTTGATTGCATAATTTGTTGTTCCTCTGATACAGCTGTAACAGAGGCTATAGCAGTTGATGTTTGTCCTATCACTTGTCGTCCTGTTGCAAATGTATGATAAGCGCCATCGTTTGCACCAACATGAACAAGGTGTAGCACTTTATCAGAATCTGTAAATGGTCGTGATACTTCACCAGATATTATAGTTCCATCTGATAAGGTTTGTTGTACAGTTTCTCCATTTTGGAATATAAGTGAGCTAGATCCAACATTACCATCTGAGTCAACAGTAAGTAAATATTTGTAAGCAAACTTGTCTTCCATTTCTCGTAATCTTTCAGTTTCACCGATTTGAACATCAAAGTCTTCATCATTGTATTCAAATAGATCGCATTGCATTCTAAATACAGGAAGATTTCTTAATTGATAGAATGGACTCTCATCTTCTACTCTACTAATTTTAAATATAGAACCAGATAGAGGAAGATAAATTAAATCTCCTTCTTTAGGCCTATAATAATCTATGATACTATCTGGATCAAATTTATTGGTTAATCTATTACCAATTTGGTTTTTAAATCTTCTACGTGAACAAATAAACGTTGCTTGATCTCGTATTTCTACACCAAACTTTGTAAATAAATCTCCATCTCCATCAAATCCTTCGACATTTTCTATATACATTTCTAAACGATAAGCACTACCATAACGAGATGGAATATCGTCTTTGAATATAGAGTCTTGATTTACAATTTCTCTTGGAAGATAATAAATGTCCTGACCATAAGTTTTCAAAGACTCGATAATAATATCTTCGTATAGGTTTTGTTCGGACCTACGTCCTTGTTGAAAATATGGATTTTGCATTTATTATCCTACGAAAAAGTCTGGTGGAAGTTCGTGCTCTAATCTAATTACTTCTCTGAGCCTCTCAAGGTCTGCAGTAGCATCGTCATACAACTGACGTCCGTTTAGCTGAACACCACCAGGTAATGTCATTCCTTCGAATTTAATTAAGTTTTGACCCCACTGCTGTTTAATTAAAGCAGTAGTATAATCTTTCAACCAACGATCATTCCAAATACTAGAGTGATTGTCTTCACTTATAATTTGATAAACTTCTGCGACGATATAATCACCAGCTTTTATATCTTCGTCTTTGAAATCACCAAATATGTAGAGTCTATTTTCTCTTCTTGAAAATTGCACTTGAGGTGTACCGTTGAGTTTCATATCAAGCAATGACAGATATTGTTGCATCTGCTCGTAATACGCTAAATCACCAGCATAATTCTGAAGATCAGCAATATCATTTAACATCATCTGATACTTAATATCAAAAAAGTTAAATGAAGTATTGAATGTGCTTGATATTGGAAATAGCTTAGAAACAAATATGATCTCACTCGATAATGTGATATATTCGTTTGCTACATCGTCTGCGGTTATTAGATGCTTAAGATAAATCTTTTTAGTGGCGTCACTGTGATAATCTCTATAATATATTAATGCATCGTCGACTTTATCTTGTAACTGATCTTCATCGACATTGACCTCAATTACAGGTTCACCCAGCCTTCTTAAGCTATAATCTATTAATTCTTGTCTACTTGCTGGAGTTGCCATTTTTAATCCTCATGGTTATACTCTTATTTATAACAAAAGTGGATTAAACTTCGTGTGTTCCGTTAAACATTGGATGATTAAATTCGTCTTTACCTGGTGATGACCAAACGTGAAGTGGTAAAACGACTAATGACTTTTCATGTGTAATAAAATGGTGAGGTACCATTTTATCTAATATAAGTGTATCACCTTCTTCTAAAGGCATACTATGATTCTTTACTTTTGTTCCATATATACATTCACCATAACCCTGATACACGTAAACTATTCTAGCTGTTGAGTGTATATGGTGAGCTTGTTCTGATGAGTGAGGTGGCATATGCAACATCTGAAATGTAGGATCACCGACTCGTATAGGTGGTAATAGCTGAGTTGTAGCACAACCATCAATATATGGCAACGTGGCCCAATGATTTATTTGACAGCTCCTATCGAATGGAGTATAACCTTTTATAACAACTCCACATTGATCTACTGTGATATTTTTACCTACAGCTGTCTTTACTGTATCGCCTTCAACGTACCATAATGATTCGTCTGATCCAACAGGTATAGTGTGTTTACCAATGAATACTTTATAAGAATACAAATCGTTTGTATTGCTTACGATAGATGTCATTTCATCTTTTGAATATTTTACTATGTTCATTTATATTGTACCTGGCATAATGAGCCAATTTTTCTTTTATTCATTGCCCAACTTCTATCTCCGCCCTTACTTACTATATATTCTCTCATTGGCTGTTTATATACAAATTGAGACTGATAACTAGCATTCTTTTCGAAGTTTTGCATTGACCACAATTGAAATTCTTTTGTGTTAAAGAAATGATCGCAGTTTCCAAGTAACGGAGATAATCTCCATAAAGCTCCCATTCTTAATAGTACGTTCTGATATTTACAAGTAAAATTAATTGCCCATGTCCATTCACCAAAACTTATTCGGTGCTCAGGTTTATTTAAGAAACTTTCTATAATACATTGTAATTCATTTGCTATATTTTCAGGTACTCTTTTTCTATAAAAATCTTGTCGTGTTTTAAAACTATGAGGATAAGATACTGCACTTCCAAATACTTGATCTCCTACTTCACCCGTTATGACCATCACATCATTGCATGTGTCTAGCCATCCTCTATAATCAAATTCAGCAGGATGTTTAGCGTCAGGTATTCCCATTTTATGAGAACCCAGAAATCCAGTGTGTACATATTTTGTATGTATGTTTTTATATTTTCCGCTTAATATTTCTGCAGCTAATAATGGATATTCACCGATAGCATGATGATTGATATGCATTATTATAGGGCAATCAACCCCGTTAAGTGCGTAAAGTGCAGTAGTACTATCAAGACCACCAGACCACATTAAAACAAGTGGTCGACCTTTATATTTTTCTTTTATTTCTTCTGCTCTCTCGTCTACTAATTGAGCAAATGTTTTTTGAACCCCTCCCTCGGGGATAGGTTCTACGATTTTATATGTGGATCCTTGTTTAAAAGTCTGGGTTCTATCGACAATGAATATGCCGAAAAAGTCGTATATTTCTTTCTCAATATCACGTACCTCATTGATAAGCACATCATGATGCATTACCTCATAAGGTTTTATGAAATCAACGTAATCTTTTCCTAGTTTCAGTGGAAGCATAATATAACATTATATATTAGTTCAATAAAGTACCTGCTGCATTATAAACATTAATTCGATAGTATGTACCTTGTTGACCATCAAGTGTATCAGCATCTACATTAAGAGCATCAACAAATGCTTTATCAACATCTGCAGTGATAATATTACTTATATCAGCACTATCAACGCTAAATAGACCAGTTGTATTATTGTAACCTAATATTTTACCATCAGCAGTAAACAATCCTTTAATTTGTGCTGCTGTTCTATCTGAATCATCTAATGCAAATGCACCTGAAGATGAATCATAAGTGAATCCTTCACCACTAACCGAGAATAATCCTTTAATTTGTGCTGCAGATCTATCTGAATCAGTAAATGCACCAGTTGAATTATTATATGATAAACCTCCACCAGATGCCGAGAATAATCCTTTAATTTGTGCTGCAGATCTATCTGAATCAGTAAATACACCGGTTGATGGGTTATAACTTAAACCACCGCCTGATGCGCTAAATAATCCTTTAATAGAAGCGGCTGATCTGTCAGAATCATCTAATGCAAATGCACCTGAAGATGAATCATAGGTTAATCCTTCACCGCTAACACTAAATAATCCTTTAATAGAAGAGGCTGATCTGTCAGAATCTGTAAATGCACCTGTAGTATTATTATAACTTAATCCTCCACCAGATGCAGTAAACATTCCAAGTATTTGAGCTCTTGTTCTATCTGAATCCGTGAATGCACCAGTTGAATTATTATATGATAAACCTCCACCAGATGCACTGAATAATTCTAGTACTTGAGCTCTACTTCTATCTGAGTCAGTATATGTTAACTGACCAGATGCAGAATCATAAGATAAATCACCACCAACTTTTAGAGCATTTCTTGCTCTTGCTTCTGTAAAGTATTGATTAGTACCTTCTGCTAAGTTTGTAGTTGTGTGATTTGAAATATCTGATACTGTACCTGTAACATCACCAGTTAAATCACCTTCATATGTTGCAGCTTTAAGAGCACCGTATGTTCCATTCTCAGGATTAATTATTTGACCTGGTTCTGAATCATAAGCATTTAAGAATGTCCATTTGTTTGTAGATACATCAAAGTACATACCAACGTGTGTATAGTTACTTCCAGCATTTCTGTTTGAGAATATACCTGTGTCAGTATTTACTGCTGTAGCTGTACCTGTCCATTTATCATTTAATGTGTGACCAGTAGTTGCACCAAAGTCAATACTGATATTATATGCACTGTCGAGCATTTGTGCAGTACCATCAATTGCAACACCTGTAGCAACTGCTCCTACCGCTGAATCAAAGCCCCATTCAAATGTATCTGGTGTTCCTGTTGCATCAATCTTTACATAGAATGATTTAGATGATGAGTCACCAGAATAGTGACCAGCAAAGAATGCGTCATCTAGACCTGTACCAACAAACGAGGTTCCAGCTTCTCCGATTGTATTACCAGCATTTAAGTACTGTATCGCACCACCAATACTGATGTTTTCGGTAGATGTAATTGTTTGTGTTCCTGCAACTGTTAAGTTACCATCGACCCTTAAGTTATTACCGATGTGAGCATCTGTTCTTACACGGAAGCTGTTAACAGAGTGGTTTTGTTGGTTGATTGAGATGACACCATTTGTTGCATCTGATTTAACAACCCAACCAATACACATTGGATAGTTTGGATAAGTAGGTGAGGCATTTTGTAATAGACCTGGACCTAATCCAACAAATACGTTTTGTCCTGCAGTTAATCCTGATGTATCAAACCCTTCTACAAGACCTGATCTTATCATATAACCATAAGTACCGTCTGCAATTATACTTGCAGCAAGACCTTGTGCGTTATAAGCATTTACATCTGTCGCATCTGCTAATCCAACTGTAGGTACTGGTTCAGCACCACCTGGATTATAATTACCACTAAAGTATAGAGGTTTACCTGCTGCAATATCTGCACCAGTATTGTTATAAACTCTTTGATGTTCTTCGATACCTATTTCATGGATAATGTTACTATCATCACCATAAAAATTCACTGTTTTATGAATATTATCGTACCAAACTAAACCTTCTGAGTAAGCAGCATGACCTACAGTAGTTGATAATTGAACTCCGTCAACAAATGCACTGTCTGCTGTTACTCTACCATTAATTGAAGCACCAATATTTGTTGCTCTAATTCTTACAGAATCGTATGCAAACAATCTAACTTCATTTTCAGAGCTTCTAAATGTTATTCTACCATCATGACTTAAGTTAAGAACGTTTGAAGAGTGTCCTAAGCTACCTACTGCAGATCCTGTAGAATCTGCAAAGTTAATTAACTTTGTATCAGGTATTGTTATTCCTTGATGAAATACTTCATTTGCATTTGTTTTAGCGAGATCTGAATCAACCAATGATGTGCTAAATTGGCCTGTTCCAGCATCATAACTTAAAACATTAGTATCTCCACTTGCAGAGTATAATCCTAAAAGTTGTTCTCGAGATCTAGATGAGTCTGAAAATATACCAGTTATTGGATCGTAAGATATTCCACCTGTTCCATCTGATACTTGAAATAAACCAAATATTTCACCTCTTGATCGATCTGAATCTGTATAACTAAACTCACCAGTCGATGAATTGTAAGTAATATTACCAGCACCACTAAATAATCCTTTAATTGCACTAGCACTACGATCTGAATCTGTATAACTGAATTGTCCAGTGCTTGAATTATAAGATAGATCTCCACTCGCACTAAACATTCCTTTAATTTGTGCTTCAGTTCTATCTGAATCCGTGAATGCACCAGTTGAACTATTATATGATAGTCCTCCTCCAGATGCAGAGAATAATCCTAATACTTCTGCTCTACTTCTATCTGAATCGGTGTAACTAAATACACCTGTTCCAGCATCAAAACTTAAGCTACCAGTTGCTGAGAACAAGTTTTTGATTGTAGATGAATCTAATTGTAAAGTTCCAATAAGTGCACTATCAGCAATTACGTTTCCATTTACTGTAACACCTGTAGTAGTAGTCGCGAGTCTTTCGGTTGAAGGTCCATGATATAATTTAACTGCTCCATCTGCATTACCACCAGTGATAAGCATCTGATCATTATAATTATACACATAACCTTCACCATTTTTAAATCTAATTGAAACGTTATCTGGCATTTCGATACCAGCATGGAATGTTTCTCTAATATTAGTTTGTGCTATATCTGAATCGTTTAAGCTAAATTGACCAGAAGTACTATCATATGATAATAAGCCACCATCTGCACTAAACATTCCTTTAATAATACTTGCGGCTCTATCTGAATCTGAATATGAGAATACACCAGTAGAAGGATTATATGATAAATTACCACTAGCACTAAATAAGTTTCTGATGTCTGAATCTGCACTAGAATCGCCATTAACTAAAATAGAATTTCCATTAAAGTTAAGTGTTCCTCCTATGGAATCATAGGACAATGTTTGACCATTGATGAATAAACTATTTCCACTTAAATATAAATGTCTCCATTTTTTAGATGAAGAACCTAAGTCATATGCACTATCAGTTGCTGGTACAAGACTTTCTGGTAAAGCATCAAATTTAATCGATACTGAACCTGAATCTCCAACAGTGAAGTCAGATGATATGAATTTTGCAATACCTGGATTGTTCGAATCTGCAAATTCAGCAGAAAGAGTCCATTTATTAGCAGCAGAATCCCAACTTAAATTAAGACCTTCTCCTGAATCAAGTGATGCGTTTTCCCATTCGCTAGTAGCAGAGTTATAAACAATTATTTGTCCGTTAGCTACACTTGTAATAGTAACATTAGCCAAAGAACCTAATGCTGAATTAGATCCCTGTAATCTTCGTATTGGAGTACCGACTATAATCTTACTAACACTTGACATATTATCTTCCTTATGTTGTTACTGAAGGATTTACGTAAATACTTCCTTCTAATAATCTTTCTACTAATGAGTTACCGCTATCATCTACAAAAGATAGCTCAACATCGTATACGTACCTTTTCTTTGGTTTTAATGCATTTGTTTGTGTATTAGTTAGTGTTAACAAACAAACTCCTCCAGTTGCATCCGTAATAGCAGTTCCAAAAGATACTGTGTTTGAACTATCAGCGTTGTAACTTAGTTTCATTGTTGCTGCTAGTGTCATGTCTGTTAAATTTTTCACTGAACCATCAGCACTATCTACATACAGCTCAATTGCTACGTCTGCGCCTTGGTCAATTTCAAGATCTTCTTGTTGTGCCATTCTCTACCTAACTAAATTATTATGGATATATTGTTTTATTTATAAAAAAAGGCAACTAGAAGTTGCCTCTCTTTTAACTATTTTTTAATTTATTTATTCTATGGAGATCTCTTCAATGACCTGTTTTTGAAATTCTTTTCCTATTTCAGTATCATAAGGACTATAGATGTAAGATATCGTCATTCTCCACACTTCTGTGTAAGCACAATGATAAACTAATCTATCTTTTGGTTCTTTATATGATCCGAAAAATCCATATTTACATGACCATCCTTTTGGATCTCTCATTTCTATAGTTTTACCTGTTTTCCAATCATGCATCTTAAAATACCCATAACCACCAGGATTATACGTAAAAATTAAATTATATGATGAAGCATTTGCATTATTATGCCATGATAGAAATGCACCAGGATTGTAAATATGAAATAAAGCATTCCATCTACTGCCAAAAAAAGACATGAGTTGCGTGTTTACACTTTCATACCTATTGGGTATTTCATCATTATAGTCATTATATTTTATTTGTTCTGGTTTTATATTATAACCAGAAGCACATTCGGGATATCCCTCGTGGCCTTTTCCTTCATTAATAACTTTCCATTTAAATTCTTCGCTTACGTATTTAGAAGCATCAATACCTACTCCTGCAGGTTTTACGTATTTCTCAACTTTCTCATGATTTTCTACAAACCATTGTGCTTCTTCTAATATTTCAAGCAGATCTTTATTTCGAATATCAATTAACTTCATAATATTTTATCTTTTGGAGCCATATAAGAATAATGTTGAACAACTTCTGGTTTCTGTATTATAGTTCGTGTTCTATCATAACCTGTGTACCAATTCCATCGTGCATCATCTTCAAATATACCGATTTTTAAGTCTTTATATTTATCCCACTTTTTAGTTAACCACCACAAGGTAAATTGATCCCATACTTTTAGTGATCGGGGGAAATTTATTTCATCCCAATTACCCTTTTCATCCAAAGGCCACCACTGATTATTCCATTGTTTGTGAAATAATTCAAACCAGTCTTTTATAAATTCTTTCACGATTGGTTTTGAATAGTCGTATAACCATGTACCCCCACAATATTCCATTCTATTTCTATTTTCAGGAGGTCCAAAATACAACTCACTAAATACATACTTGCGATCATCTCCTAAATATGTACACATCATATCGTTGTCACCGAGCTGATCAAAGACTGTAGCAATATCTTCATGTACTACTTCACAGTCAGCATCAATATAGAACGTCTTATCAAATGGAGTCTGTGCCATACCCCAAATCTTGGCGCGATAATGATCGTCACAATGTACGATGTGATCAGCAACGTTCTCAGCTCTTACGTCTAAGAAACGTTCTTCGGTGACTAAACAAATTTTTGCATCTTCGTAATAGTCTTTAATTGATTCAGCAAGATTAATTGCCATAGAATAGAATGCGGATTTGCGAGAAGCAACTATTAGGTAACCACTGTTTTCCATGTTACAGTCCTAAGGCTTCTTTGACGATGAGCTGCGCATAGATCTGCAGCTCAACCAAATTCTTTGATTTCCGCAATTTCGATTTGAGTTCACGATTACTAGAGTTCTTAATTTCATCAATTTCAAATGCAGACAGCTTTGCTTCAAATAACTGTGCTAATTCCCTTTGTTTCTTTTGTTGCTGCTCTCGAGTGTGTTTTTGTCTAGCCTCTTCAGCTTTCTTATCATTCCTTTGAGCAGTGTTTTTATCTAATGTTTCAACCCCTAACTGATCTATAATTTCTTGAAAGTCTGGGTTATCAGAACCATCGGGATTTAGCTTATATACAGTTAATTGTTGTTTAGTTGATTTATTACCATCTTCGGTAACGAGTATTCCAGTTATTCTATCTTTTTGATAGTTTTCCCAGAAAGCATGTCTTTGCCAAGTTCGCTTTGCCATAATTTACCTCAATTGTTATAATGTTATATATTCAAATATTAAGCTACTCTACAATATAGAGTATAAGTTTCAACTGTTGCTGCGCTTGATTGAATTGTTTCTCCAAGGAAGTTCCCAGTATATACTTGTCCAAACGTTCCTGTAAATGTCCCAACATAATCTTCAGCAGCATTTGCAGTAGAATTTCGTGTATAGTCTGTCGTGAAGTTTCCTTCAAAGTCTCCTGTATAAGTGATAGGACCTAAGAAGTTACCTGTAAAGTCTCCAATAAAGTCTCCAATATAATCACCAACATAGTTACCACCATAGTTAGTCGTAAAGTTTTCATCTACGTCTGTGGTATAATTACTTGTAAAGTTTTCATCTGAAGGACCAGTTGAATTAGTCGTAAAGTTTTCATCAGCTGGTGTTTCATACACTGATGTAAAGTTTTCATCTTGATCCGCGGTTGAGTTACTAGTACTATTTGCAGTAAAGTTTTCATCTTGAGCTGCTGTACTATTTCTTGTAGAGTCAGCAGTAAAGTTACTGGTTGAGTTTGCAGCTGGATCATCAGGATTTGTATAGTTACTTGTAAAGTTTTCATTGTCGACTGCAGTAAAGTTTTCATCTTGAGCTGCAGTAAAGTTTTCATCTACGTCTGTGGTGCTATTACGTGTACTATCTCTTGTAGAGTCAGCAGTAAAGTTACTGGTTGAGTTTGCAGCTGGATCATCAGGATTTGTATAGTTATTTGTAAAGTTTTCATCTACGTCTGTGGTGCTATTACTTGTACTATCTCTTGTAGAATCTCTCGTATATTCCGCAGCATCTGGATTTATATAGTTACCAGCATATGCTGGACCTGGTCCAAAATAGTTTGCAGCATCTGGATTTACATAGTTACCAACATAAGCAGGTGATGGTCCATAATATGTCGGTCCTGGACCATAATATGTAGGACCTGGTCCATAGTAAGTAGGACCTGGACCCTGATAGTTAATTTGGTTTACGTTTGTATACGCAATCTGATTGACGTTAGTATAAGCAATTTGGTTAACGTTTACAGAGTTTCGAGTATAGTTACCAGTAAAGTTTCCAAGATAGAACACTTCGTTAACGTTACTATATCTGTTTCTTGTATACGTACCTTCGAAGTTACCTGTATAAACAGGACTTGGTCCATAGTAAGTAGGTCCAGGTCCATAATAAGTTGGTCCTGGTCCATAGTAATTAATTTGGTTAACGTTAGTATAAGCAATCTGGTTAACGTTTGTATATGCTATTTGGTTAATGTTAGTATAAGCAATCTCGTTAATGTTAACATAGTTACCTTCATAAGCTATTGGACCTTGATAGTTAATCTCGTCTGGGTTGATGTAGTTTCCTACATAATCAATTGGTCCTAAATAGTTACCTGTGAAGTTACCAATAAAGTTACCAGTGAAGTCTCCAGTATAAGTTCCGACAAAGTCTCCAGTGTATGTAATTGCACCTAAGAAGTCTCCTGTAAAGTCTCCTGTATAATTACCAATAAAGTTACCAGTGAAGTCTCCAGTATAAGTACCTACGAAGTCTCCAGTGTATGTACCTACAAAGTCTCCAGTATAAGCACCTCCAAAATCTCCAGTGTATGTAATTGCACCTAAGAAGTCTCCTGTAAAGTCTCCTATATAATTACCAGTAAAGTCTCCAGTATAAGTACCTACGAAGTCTCCGATGAAGTCACCGGTGAAATTACCAGTATAAGTTCCAACAAAGTCTCCTGTAAATGTACCGACATATGTACCAACGAAGTCTCCTACGAAGTCACCAATATATGTACCTACGAAATCTCCAACAAAGTCACCAGTGTATGTTCCAACGAAGTCACCTACGAAGTCTCCTGTATAATCTTCTTCTGCATTTGCAGTAGAATTTCGAGTAGAGTTTCTTGTTGAATCTGCAGCTGGATCGTCAGGATTTGTGTAATCAGATGCATACGCTCCTACGAAATCTCCGACAAAGTTACCAGTAAAGTCTCCGACATAATCTCCAGTAAATGTTGTTTCATAATCTGTTTCGTATACAATACCAAGTGATCCTGCGGTATAATCACCATCAGCCGTTTCTTTTCTTGTATCAGTTGCTGTTCCTCTTGCAACCCAAGTACCTGTGATTCCAGCACTTGCTGGTGTTCCTGCAGCTGAATTACGAAGAAGATATCTACCTACTTTTAAGTCAGTAGCAGAATCTGTAGCCATTATTCTTGTGAGAGCTCTTTGACCAAACGTGAACTGTGTTTGTCTTTGAGTCATCTCTATCAGACCTTGCCAATCACCACTTCCTCCTGCAGATCTTTTTATAGTAGCAGGAAGCACTGCTGTAGGTGGAGAACCAGCATAGTCTGTGTAAATATTACTATTTTGATTTCTCTTATAAATGTTGTATGTTACAGTTGTACCATCTGTTTGAGTATCTGTAAAAATACCTGATAAAAGAACAGAATAATCTCCACTCGGTGCAGAGGAACCAAGTCTAAATGTACCTGGATGTTCGTATGTCATGATACGATTTAACAATACATCTGTTAGATCATTTACCTCAGATGATGTTTGTTCTCTCAAATCGTTTGTTGCACCTATGTCTTGTTTTAGAGGAGATCTGATATCAGAATCAGTCTCAGCAGCAGTTCCTTTTTTCTGATACAGATATTGGGTTGTTTGACCGATGCTGAGGGATGAGCCTGGGTGAGTACCTACAGATTGATTATAGAAGGTGTCTATCATTCCACCTACTTTATAGTGGCCTGCAGAATCAGTAAATTGAAGTGCTAATATGCCTGGATCGGCAGAATCTGAAGCAGCAAGTTGTAGTGCAGCCTGATAAGCTATAAATTCATAGTTATCTGAATCAAATTCACGTAAGTCTTTAGTATTGACTAATTTAAGAGGTGCTGCCATAATGTATTATTTATATGTTTTTATTATGCTACGCGAACATAAAGTGTATAAGTTTCAACAGTTTCTGCTGACCATTGAATTGTTTCTCCAAAATAGTTACCTGTAAAGTCACCTGTATATGTTCCTATGAAATCACCAGTAAATGTGCCAATATAGTTTCCAGTAAAGTTCGTAGTAGATGCTGCGGTTGAGTTTCTTATAGAATCTGCAGTTGAATTACGTGTAAAGTTTTCATCCTGCACTCTTGTATATGTACCAGTAAAATCACCCGTAAAACCTGAACTATAATTGCCTGCATAACCAGCCGCATCTGGATTAGTTGAGTTTCTTGTAGAATTTCTCGTAGAGTTTCTTGTATAGTTTCCTTCATAAGGAGCAATTAAGAAGTTACCAACGTAGTTACCAAGATAGTATACTTCATTGATAGGACTATATACGTTTCGTGTAAAATCGGTTACTCGTGCAGGTGCTCCAAGATAATCTGTGCCTGCAAAATCAGTTTCATAGGGAGATTGAATTGGTCCAACCCAGTTTCCAACATAATCTATAGGTCCAGGTCCTATCCAGTTTCCCTCATAGGCTGTAGGTCCAGCAAAATTACCAGTATAATTAGTTGCAAATGCTTGTCCATCTGGATTTATATAAGTTCCAATAAAATCTCCTGTGAAATCTCCTACAAAATCTCCAGTATATGTAATCCCACCAAGATAAGTTCCTTCAAATGCTTCTATTTGTACTCTTGTATATGCACCTTCGAAATTACCTGTGTATGGACCAACGAAGTCTCCTGTAAAGTCTCCTATATAATTACCAGTAAAGTCACCGACAAAATTACCCTCATAATCTGCTGTATAGTCTGTTTCATATACAGATGTAAAGTTTTCGTCTTGGTTTGCTGTGCTATTACGTGTATAATCAACATCTGAAGTTTGCTTTTTCGTATCTGTTGCAGTACCTCTTGCTGACCAAGTACCAGTAGCTACAGGAGCGCCTTGAGCAGAAGATCGTAATTGATATGCACCAACATTATTTGAAGTAGCCATCATCCACGTTTTTAGATGATTACCAAATGAATAAGTCATTTGATCGCTATCCATGGCTTGAACACCTTGATATGTTCCTGTTGGACCGGCTGATCTTTTGATAGCCATAGCATTTACTTTTGTTGGAGCCGTCATTGTGGTTCTTTTGTAAATGCTATAGTTAACAGTTGTTCCGTCTGTTTGTGTGTCACTAAATACATTATTTAAATGGACACTGTAATCACCACTAGGAGCCGATGATCCTAATCTAAATGTACCAGGATATTCATTGGTCATGATGATTTTTGCTAATCTATTTGATAAGTCTCCCCATTCTGCTTGACTAAATTCAGCAATGTTACCTGCAACGTTGTTTACATTAATTGGTGTTCTAAAATTAGTATCAGAAGAATCTAGATCCGAACCTGTTCTCTGATATAAGGTAGTTACGGTTGAACCAGTAGATAATGCTGAACCTGGATGAGTTGATACTGGCTCATTAAAAAATGTATCTGTGAACGAACCGATATTGGTTCCTGATAGTGTACTTAATTGACCAGCACTAGATGAGTCATCGTTTGCTAATTGTAATGATGCTCTATACGCAACAAAGTTTTCTTCAGGAGCTGTAAATCTCTGAAGGTCCCCTAAAGCATTTTTGATTTTTACTGGCCTACTATTCATGGATTACCCATTGAAGTATTATGGCGTTGCTACATTTAATAATGTACCTGCACTATCGTAGACATCGACCATTCTTCTTCCTAATTCACTCATCATTTCTACTACGTTAAATCTACCACCAGCTTTAGTTGCATAACTAAATTCATCACTATCTAAACTATTTGGATCTCCAATAAAACCAGATGAACTTGTTGCAGTACCATCTGCAACGTCTACAGCAGCTTTTAATTCATTAATAGCAGCACCAACAGTTGTTGCAGTCGTAGTTAACGCAGTACCTTGTGTTATTGTGCCAGCAAATGTAACATTTGCTCCACTAAAAGTAGCAGCTGTTGTTGATCCTGATCTTACAAGTAGATTCCCACCTGTATTTGCAAGTGAACCGAATGTGGCCCCACCGTCCATAAGGAAGACATCACCACCATCAGCATCTAATATAATATCGTTTGATGCATCAAGAGTAATTATTCCTGTTTGTGATATTGTTCCAGTGGTAACTTGTGTAAATCTTGCAGAGTCTGCACTTGCGTATCCAATTGGAGTACCATCAATTGCACCACCATTGATATCAATATCACTTGCTGTGATAGTTGTTCCATCAATTGTTCCACCATCGATATCAATAGTTGTTACTGTACCTAAGTCAGACCAAGTTCCAGTAAGTGAGCCACCATTTGATGCATGTATTTTTCCAGCAAATGTAGCTGAATCACTTGCAAAGGTAACTGCAGTTGTTGTGCCTGATTTAATAATCAAGTCACCTGAAGTATTTGTTAAACTACCAAATTGTGTTCCATCATCTTTTAATACAACGTCTCCACCACCTGCATCTAAATTAATATCTGCAGCCGCATCAACTGAAAAAGCGCCTGATGTAAGTACAGATAAAGCACCTGTTACACTCATACTTGTAGGTGAACCTGCTATATTAAAATCTATAACATCAGCACCACCGTCTTGAAACTTAATATTACCACCATCAGCATCGATGAATATATCATCTGAAGCATCAAGTGTAATATCAGTAGAAGTTACAACCAGATTAGTTGAACTATTTTGTAATGTACCAAAGCTAGCTGAATCATCTCTTAATGTGATTGTACCACCGCCAGCATCAAGTGTAATATTACCAGCGTCGTTGACATATAATCCAGTTGACTTAATCTGATTTGCTGATGCATCAAATACTGCATCTATTTCATTAATAGCTCCTACTAAATCTGAATCTACATTTGTAGTGAGTGCAGCACTGTCACCAGCAAACTTAGAAACAACATTGACTTTGTTTCTTAAATTCAGTATATTGTCGTCTAAATTTACTACCTTATATGCCATTTTTCTCGTCCAATAATCTTAAGATTAAATCGTTAATTTTATTTATTCCGTCCTCAACTTTCTCAAGTCGATTAATTAATTGTTTCTCTTCTTCAGCCTTTTTCAATCTCAACGCTTTTCTTTGTCGAGCTTGCATAACTTCATTTTCACTTATGTTAATAATAACACCAGTTTTTCTATCTCTTGCTAGACCTTTATGCCCTTCTACTCTTACTAAGTCCATTAGTCGATCATCGCAATTGCTCTAAAGTCTCTAAGTTTAGGAACTCTCGAAGAGCTTGTTGATCTCATTACAATCTTAAATTGCATTCTTGTAAATGGATCTAATACACCGTTCTGACCACCAGCTAGATATTCGTAATCTCTAAAGATTGTAGGATTATCATCTGGAGCTGGAGTTGATTGTGGTTCTAATAATATCCAGTTAACTTGATCTAAATTAGTATTTTCTCCACCAACTCTGTAATATAAATCTACAGAAGCTGCTGAAGGTCTATTGACTGCTAAGAATACTTTAATGCCTACTGAAGCATTTGCAAGTGTAGCAGGTATTGAGATGTGCCTTGCAACCTCTTTACCGTTTGTTGCTACAGTTTCTGCAGAATCTTCAATTGTAAACTTATCAACAGTTGTATCTGTAATATGATTTCCAATCAAAGTCATTGAAGCTCTTTGTAAGTCAACAATCGGAGATACAAAATTATTTGTTGTGCTAATAGGTACACTTATTTCTGATGAATAGTTTCCACCTAATCCTTCAGAACCTACTACTAAGTTTTCTCTTGTTCTATTAGCAATCATCTTAGGTGCAGAGAATGAAGTGTTTCTATTAAATCTTAATGCTGACCAAGCTGTATCTTTTGCCATTCTTGTTTCTGAACCAGCTATTGATCTACCTGAAGTAAACTTACCTCTTAATGCTAAACCTGTTAAGTCAGGTACCATTGTCTGTATGTCAACTTTTGCTAAGTTAAATTGAATGTTTCTATCTGTAACTTTAACATTTGAACCACCTGAATATGTTGATTTAGTTGGTGCAAGTGTTCCAGCTGGTACTGAGAACACAATACCAGAAGCATCAAAATGTTTTACAGTATGTGTTGAATCGAGTACGCTACCTAATACGCCACCATAGCTTGTTCCAGCTGTTAATCCAGTTATTTCGAAAGTATCTCCTGAATCTAAACCATGATCTGGGAAATGAAGGATAATATCTGAATCGCCAGCTGTAGTTTTAATTGGGTTAGGATCTAATCTGTAAGCAGGAACATTTGCATTTCTCAATCTTACGTCACCAGATGTCTTATTAAATGATGCTCTAATGAGTTTCATTGTAAGATCTTTCTTCTGATCTGGCTCCCATGTTCTACCGTTTTGTGATTTAAACAGTGAACCAAGTGAAGGCTGAGTTGTAATTCTCTTCGATGTAGAACCTAACTGGAATTGTCCAACTTCTGAAACATAAACTGTGTATTTGTTACTATCAGCAAGTAATACGACTGCATATTCCTCTTGAGGTGAGAGATATACAGGCTCATCTAACTCAAATGATGTAGGAGCTGCCAAAACTCCAGCAACTGTTTGTGTTGATACAGTTGTTACTTGAGATGACGTAAGTGTTTTAGTTGCAATATATTTTGTAGAATGTGGATGTCCATTCTCCATTGGTCTAATTTGTAAAGTTACAGGTAATGTACTATCTTTAGTTGCAAAGTATACTTTAACTTTTGTTAAGAATACTCCTGTTAAATCGTTGACCAAGAAAGATTGAGCAAGAGGATCTCGATATCCACATCTTGTTCTCATCATCTTATTACCAAAGAATGCGTCGTTTAATGATCTAGTACCAAAGTCACTAAACGTTAAGTTAGCATCAGGTAACGTATTATCTGCTGTAAATGTAGTTGGACCAGTTCTAAGTGGACTAATAAGTTTACCTACAGATGGTACAAAACTTTTAACTTTCTTACTATTAGATGTAGTAGTTTCTTCACCTAAAACATTTAGTACACGAGTTGTCTTAACTGTTTCTTGTACAGTTTCAATTGTACCTTTTGCTTCATACGTTGCGGTTGCAACAGATAATGCTTGGTTGTCTAATCCACCAGAAATATCTAATAGTTTAAATTGTCTGGTACCAGTTTTAAATTGTTTGTGTGGAATAAAGAATGAACCCTCAATTGCACCATTTGTATCAGATACAAGTGATGATGAACCTTCTGGGTGAGATGTTGCTGCATCGTATTGGTTACCATAGTCAGTAGTATCAGATGAGAAGTTCACAAATGTTTCTTCTCTAACCCAACTATCAATTGCCTTATTATCAAAGTAAGGATAGTATTTAGTGTTAGGTCTTAATCCACCAACTTTAAAGTAAATCTTACGTGATCTAATCCAAGGTATAAGTGCAACATCAACAACTTTATTTCCAATAACTTCTCTTATCGTTTCTGATGAAACAATTCGATTAACTTTTGTTGGGTTAGCTCTTTCGTCGGCATCTGCATTATATCTTGGTGAGTCAGGCTGATCTCCCCACATATCAGCTCTTCTGGCCTGTGCTGTTCTGTAATCTCTATCAGGAGTTGATGATGTGAGTGATCTATTTGCATCGTCACCGACTTCTAAATCTTCTATATTTTTACCGCCCCAGTTCCATTCCCAGTTATTCCATAGGTAAGCCTGAGTGGTATCTAATTTAGTTCCACCTTGGACAACTTTTTGTCCAGTTTGTTTTACTTCTCTCCATTCATCTGATGCTGGAGATAATGTAATATTACCTCTAGATGAAGTAACATTGAATGGGTTTACATTTTCTGTGCCTGAACAAATGTCAATTGCTTGATATTCAGCTGAGTCATATGATAACATAACTAAGTCACCGACTTTTGTTACATTTGATGATGAGTCAGCATTATAGATAAGTCTTATATTGTTTTCATGGAAAGATGGTCTTAATATCTTTTCACCTGGATCAATTGATGCGCTATAACCAGCATCAGCAGTTTGTGCAAATGCTTGATCACTAAAGTTATCAACTAAGAATCCAGCCTTTGTTCTAGCATTACCAGTACTATCTAATACTTGCAAGTTCTTTGTATCAACTTCAAGCAATGATAGAGCAGTAAGTTCTTCTAATCTTTGAACTTGTTTATCTAACTTAGAGATATCGTTCATAGTATATCTCTTCGCATCAATTGGACTTAGAACAACATCTGAATCATTAATTGTATTTGCGTTAAGAGCTATGCGATATAATTCTAAAGTTCCGTCTGGTGTGTTAGGGAATTTAGGATTAAAATCTGGTGTACCTTGTACATTAATCAACACTCCATTTTCATCGATAACTAATTTATCTGAACGAGGTTGATATGTCTCAATGTCAGCAGTAATCGTATCTCCATTTCTTGGTAATGGATTAACATCAGACAGCGTTGCAATTGTTCCTGCAATTGCTGATTTAGTAGGCCTAAAGTCTAAGACATCTCTAAGTTCTATAATTCCTTCTACAGGTGATGTATGAGAAGGAATATTTCCATAAGATACTTGACCATCGTATGAGTTAACTGAATAGAAATCACCAGTGCCATGTGCAAAGTATCTAAATTGACAATAAGTAGCTGATGGCTTGCTTAATCCTGATTTAAGAATAAGTCTAGCAGGCTGATAATAGTTATCTCTTTGACCATTATCAATAATAAAGTTATCTGCAATATCAACAGCAGTACCACCTGCACTGTCTTGAATTGCAAGTACATCGTATAAGTCAGCTTGCCCAAGATTTAAATATGAAATACCATCTGAATCTACATAATCACCAGATGCAGTAGATGTTTTAGTTGTAGTCGTAAGCGTCTTAGTTCTTTGTGTAATCGTATTTGTTACATAGTAAGCTAAGTCAAACGCAGCTGATGTACCTAATCCACCAATCGTTACAGATGTAGCAGCAGAAGATACAATTGTTGGACCAATAATGCTTCCATCTGCTAGTGTTGCAACCCATAAAGAAGTATCAGCTAATGCAGAAGGAGCAGATACTGTAACTGTATATTGCCCAGAACCATTTGAGGTAGCAGATAAATATCTCTGCTCAGTCATTGTAATGTCTGATAATTCTTTTGGTCTCTTTCTTGGTAAATCAAAGAATACGTTATTATCTCTTGGTTGTTTAATAATTGACTTTGCAACGCCATTGAGTACTTCTTGCTCAATAGCAAAATCGTTTGTTGGACTTGCACCGATACTTAATACGTCAGTTTCAAAGTTTTTACCTGAGTACATCTTAGTGTCAAAGATATATAATCGATGCTTTGTTCCATCTTCTTCGATAGCTCTAATTCTTGCTTTACCAACAGCAGCATTTGCACTGTTAAATAAAGTAGCTGAGTCTAGCGTTGCAAAATTAATTATATCAGTATGTGTACCAGAGTCAGATAACACATAGTTACCATAAACAACTGGAATGTTAACGTTAGCTTCTGAAACGTATGTTTGTGGTTTAGCAATCGCTAAAGTATTTGCAGTTTGTGTTTCTGCTCTATAACCATTTACATATGCAACACCTGGTGAAACATCTAAGTCTAAGTAATTAGCATCAGAATCGTTTAATGAGAATGTTGCTTTAAATGGTTTAACGATATAGTTACCAGATTCTTCGTAAGTTCTCTTAGCAAGTAAGTCGTTAATTTTATTGTAATTGTCAGTTGCCGAAATTTGAGAGACGATTTCAGATTGTTTAACTTTACAATAGAATATAAAATCTTCTGCTGCACCTACGTCTGCTTCATCGATAAGAGTTAATCTTATTCGATATCTGTCAGCACCAGGAGCAGAAGTATTTGGTGTTGCACCTTGATTATCGTATAACGCTGAATTATCACCTGCAGTTACAATATCTTGTGTAACTTTAAATCCAACATTACCACTATAACTATTTGAATAGTAACTTAATATAAGTGATTGTGCACTTGAGTATACGAAGTGACCTTGTGTAAAGAATGCACCATCACCGAATGAAATTCTTGTACCTGTGCCTGTTGCACTTGTTGAAGCTGATTTAATATCACCAACAGATGCATTTTCTAATGTTTCGTTATCAGCAGCTTTAATATATGTTCCACTTGAGTTACCACCAATGTATTGTACATAAATGGTATCAACTGCACCAGTTTGTGCTGCTGTATAATACTCTAAGATTCTAAATGTAACACCAGAAGTTGCTCCTGTATATTCAGCATCAATTAGAGTTGATGTGTCAGCTGGAAGTGCTAAACCACCAGCACCAGTATCAGTATTAAGTTTAATGTAGTCATAAGATTTATTAATGGTAACAGTTGAACCAGATACACAAGCACCTTCCTTAAAGATATTCTTACCGAATCTCTCCATTTCTTTGTTGATGATTGTTTGTAACTGTGTTAACTCTCTTGCTTGTAGAGCTCTACCAGCATTAAACAGTATTCGATAGTAAGCATCACTATCGTTATAATCATCTCTATATGTTGATGCAAATATTCCTGAGTTGTATGCTGTTGCCATTTCTTATCCTAAATTGTAATTACTATCTTCAAGTCTTCAGTTTGAGCTGCTGATCTAGCTACTGCCGCACGATTATCGATGTATAAAACGTCTCCTGTCATTCTATCTATCTCAGTGGCATCTGCTGAATCTCCTAACTGAATAACTGTTGCAGATCCGCCACCTGGACTACTTGTAATTGCTGATGAATCAAAAGCAGTAAATCCAGTAGTTTCGTTCTGATGATAATATATGTATGTAGCATCTGCAGAGTCAACTAAAGCTTTAGCTCCTGTTGCAGATTGTGTAATTGTATCATCGTTATCAAACTGATCATTTGAACCAGTTACTGTTAATCTTCGAAGTGTACTTCCAACTGAACCAGTGTAGTAATCTCTAGCACTGTCGTATTTCCAATTCAATGGATTTTTCACAAGAAGCACTTGTCTAAAGTCATTTAATGGGAACTCTCCACCTTCAACTCCTGCAGGCTGAGTGTTAAACATAATTGAACTTGATTTTAAATCTTGTCGAGGATCAGCACCAATACCACCTGAAGGACCAATAACTGGTCTTGCAACAGCAGGTTTGGTTACTCCACTTGAGTCAGCAATTGTTATACTTGCATAAGTGTAACCTGAGCCGAAGAATGAAGCAGAATCAAATGCGATCTTTTTAATAACTCCACCACTTACATAAGCGTGAGCAGTAGCACCTGAACCGTTTCCAACAACTGTAATTGCAGGAGCATTTACATAACCAGCTCCACCAGAATCTAATTCAATGTTTAATATTGCACCATCGACTGCAGCATTCTGTACACCAACTTGTTGTGTTTGAGCAGCAGATAAAACTGGATCGTTAGCTGAGTCAGCTACGACTTTTTCAACTGGCATATAGTTAGAAGCTAAGTACTTATTTGCGTTTGTTGCATCGATACTATATAAGAATTTCCAAACATATCCATCAGCAGTACTAAATGCAGAAGTGGCAACACCACTTGGTTTTATTGTTGATGGTTGTGCTGTACCAGAAGCGTTTTTAGCTCTTTGTAAGCAAATATAAACGTTATTCTCATCAGTTAGTACATAATAAGCATTTGAAGGATAACCTGTTTGATTATCATCGTATGCACTGTATGTTGCACCTGATGTCCAGTTGTACCTTGGAACTACAAATTTATAATCGTTAACTTGTTTTAAACCTTGTAAAGTATATTGTGCGGTTCTAACTGTTCTTGGATTTAATCCTGGTGCTGGAGCCGAATCATTAGCATTCCAGTCTTCAGATCTAGCTATACCTGCATATACTCTGTTAAATTCGTGTTTCTTTACAACATGAGGTCCAGTTAAATTTCCTAGACCTTTAAAGTTCTGTTGAGCAGAGTCTGCTAAACCAAAATTAGATGCGGTAGCACTATCGTTTAAGACAACATATTGCTGACCAACATCATTGAATAGCTTTTCTGCTTGTTGAAATTTTGTTATTGTACTAATTACTGCTGCCATATCTTTACCCTATTAAGCTACGGTTACTTCACCTTGGTTACCAACTATGTACCAACCTGTATCTGAATCCCAGATGGTTGTACATCCATCATATTGTGCTAAGGCAAATGTCGTACCTTGAGCGAATGTTGTAGGAGTCACGGTCATTGCACCTGCTCCTTTATTAATCCAAACTTTATATTCTCCTATTGTAGTTCCATCTGCTAAAGTAACTGCAAGCGCTGATCCCTTATTACCAATAATAAGAGATTTAGTTGCTGAAGCTGCACCATTAGAAGTGATTTCCTGATGGTCAAATGCAGCTTTACTTAATTCGACTGAACCATTACCTTTAGCAATTAAATTTAAATTAATGTTTGTATCACCACCTGAAGCAGATAGCGATGGACCATTTGTTGTAGCAGCGTTTGCAACTGTTATTTCGTTAACAGCTGAACCTGCTGCAGAAACTGTAAATAGTTCATTTCCATTTGTATCATCAATCGATGTACCAATCTTAGGTGTGTTTAAAGTTCCACCGTTGATTGTTGGACCTGTTAATGTTTTATTTGTAAGTGTATCTGTAGTTGCTAAACCTACAAGAGTATCACTTGCATTTGGCAAGTTAATTGTTCTATTTGCTGTAGGTGTAGTTGCTTTAAGTGATACAGTATAACTTGCACTATCAAACGTAAGTGCACTACTATCAAAACCCATAACGGTTGATAGATTATTTGCATCAGCTACACCAGCTCCTAGTTTAGAATATAATTCAGAAAAGTTCTGATTAATCTTTAAACCAGCTTGACGAAGTGTATCACCACTTCCGTCGTTTGCTGTTGTTCCTCGATTTAAATTTTGTCTTGCCAATTTAATTTCCTATATTATGGTTTTATTTATACACATTTTACTAGTCAGCTGAGTCATCTCTTTGAATTATTTGCACTTGATAATCAGCAGAATCAGGATCCCACCAGAAATATCTTTCTTGGTCGATAGTTTCAAATGTATTAGATAATCCTACACCACTTGAGTCAGCATCGTGATCTTCATCAAATGTTGGTGCGTTAGATTCAACTTGTTCAACAAGTGTTGAGTATTGATCTGCAATTTGTTGTATTGTCATTGTGCTGTATAGAGATATCGTATCTCCAAGATTCAATCTATATTGATCATTAGCACTATCACCAAAGAATATTTCTGTTTGTTCACCAAGTCCAGCTACAGCAGCAAATCCTTCTCCAACTACTGCAATTGGTTCATCTGGTGAAGGTATAACATCTGGCATATTATCAACTTCTAAATCTGCCTCATTAACTAGCTGTACTAATCCTTCAAGATACATACCTGATGGATGCACAAATAATTTATAGATTGATTCCCAATCTGATACGGGTAAACCAATCTTAATTAATATAGCAAAGATTTGATATAACTTATTGTTTGTTATTCTTTTATCAGTTGTGACTCCAATTTCTGATGCAGAATCATTGAGTTTAAATATCAAATCTTTACCATACACGACATCTGGATCTTCATTATAAAACATACGAAAGAATTGCTCTATAGAAAATTTAGATCCCTTTGCACGATATAAAGTACTTGCAAATTCAGATGCTGCTCTTGGATTACTAAAACCCTGAAAGTATGATTGACCTAAAAGTAATTCATCTTCAATATATTGAAGTAAATCAACATCAGTTGCAATGATATCTTTCTTTTCGTATAAGTGTTTTAATAATTCTACAGGTGAATCAGAATCTAATTGCTCATAGTACTTCTCAAGAAAAGTAACTAATTTTGGATAATCTTCTTGGAAATGCTCAGGCAGAACAGACTTAACTTCATACTTCGATAAGTTAATTTCTCTTCTTTTCTTATCTACAAAAGATCTATGCGACATGATTTACCTAAGTTTGTGCTGTTGTTTCTACAACTCTTACAGCACTTCGTGATTCGTCATAACCAACAATATCATTTCTTGTTGGTGCAATCACTGATTGATTAGCAGGTACAGCTGCAATCTTTAAGTAACTTCCAGTAATTGCAGATGGAGCAAATCCTTCAAGTGTAACTGTTCCAGCAGTGGTGTTATAACTACCAATGTTATCAACAACAACCGATCCATCAGATGCTTTTACAATTTCTAATACGTTTGAATTTAATCTGTTTCTTAATTCTGAAAGTACTCCATTATATGTGAATTTAGTGCTTGTTATAACATAATTTACATCGTCAGGAGCAGCAATAGTTGTTGGATATGTAAGAGTATAAGTTCTAGAAGTTGATAATAAGATACTACCAACAACAGTTGAATCAGCTGCTAATCCTGGTGTCGATACATTCAATCTTTGTTGCATTCGAATATCTGCTCTTGATGATAACACAGCAGTACTTACTGCGTCAACATCTGTTAACATGTTTGATCTTCTAAATGCTCTTTTAAATTTACCAGCATTTGTTGTAGTATTAAACAACACAGTATCTTCAAAGTAATCTATGATTGCTTGTCTTACATTTGTTCTTGTTGTATTTTCTGATACAGTTGTAAGTTTAGGATTGAATTGAAAGAATACATCTGCCTCAACAAATGTAATAGCAGGATCTGCAAATTCTACATCAAACGATATAACACCTAAGTCTCGAACAAGTGTTCTGATACCATCTTCTGTTGCTGTCTTTTGTGCATCTGTTACGTCTGTATCATATAAAATAGAAACATAAGTTGAACCAAATTTAGGTTCTGTATTTTCTTCTCCACCCCATGCATTAATATCATCAATCAGCGTAGAGTAATTTCTCAAAATAAGTGATGAGTAGTCAGTAGAAGTAACCATTCTGTTTTGTGATGCATATAAGAATGGTGCATTTTTTCTAACTGATTCTATTGATTCTTTTACTTTACCACTTGTTGAGTTAGCAACGGTAGTAGCAGAAATAGTATAATTTTCTGCACCAACACTTAGCTGAGTAGATGGTGTAAATGTAGAAGCACCATTTGCATCTGGGCCAGAAACTGATAAGTAATCAATTACAATTTGTTTACCTGCAGTCGGTGTAACACCTAAGGTATTACCGTCACCAAATGTTAATTCAAAATAACCATTTGGAGCTTCTTTTAAGATGTATACAGTCGAAGCTGAAGTTAATTCTTGAGCATCGGCTATATTTGTATAAGTTGTGTAAAGCGAAGATGATGGTGAATCATATACTTTTACGATTGCAGTTGTAATATCCATATTTGCATCTGGTATAACATAGGTTAAGTTTTCAGAATATGGACCTACAATAAAAGTCTTAGTTCTTTGTGCTCCTTCATACACCAATATTGAACTGCTTCCAGCGGCAGTTTGGAAATTATATGTTCCACTTGCATTTGTTGCTGTTAATTCTTCTCTCGTTTGAAAGGTATAAGTTGTATCATCTATCGTAGAAGTAAGTTTGGTGTTAATTGGCATTGTTACGATATCAGGTCGTGTATCAGATGAAGGTATAGTGATGCTTAAATTAACTGTTCCACGAGATGCAATGCGTGAATCTGGTATGTAACCAATTGCTGTTGCAAGAGATACAATTGAACTTCTTAACTGTGCTGTACCTAAGTATGATTCATTTAAAGCAAAATTTGCTATAAGTGCATTATAGTGTGTATTATAAGCTAAAACATCGAGGATGTTTGATAAGCCCGATGCTTCAAAATCATAATCAGCAAACTCATCTTGTGCTGCTAAAAAAGTCTTTAGATTATTTTTAATTGAATTAAAATCTAAAGCTGTAGATTTAATTGTTGTTGCCATATTATCTTAACCTCGATACTACGAATGAAAAATTAATTTGTTGAGTTGTATTTTTTACTTGTACAATTAAGTTTACTCGTATTTCATTATTATTTTCTAAAGGAAATACACTTAATCCTAAAATCTCAGCACGAGGTTCAAATATCTCTATTGAAGTAATTATGTTTCTTCTTATTTCATTAGGAGTATCAGTACCAATGAGTTCAAATAAGTAAGACCTAATATTTGCACCAAATGCAGGTTGAAAAGGTCTCTCAAGCCTATTTGTTAATAAAAGACTACGAATAGCTTGCTTAACAGCTGCAGCATCTTCTTTCTTATAGACA
>Ga0070752_1000171_pt1 | contig 61180 bp, 60 predicted proteins | sample VirMetDEL_Aug_30_FD_77440 | JGI IMG/M metagenome (GOLD analysis project Ga0070752, IMG submission 77440) | Aqueous microbial communities from the Delaware River and Bay under freshwater to marine salinity gradient to study organic matter... | ecosystem: Environmental > Aquatic > Marine > Coastal...
CAGCGAGCAGATCGCCGGCCAGCAGCACCTCGACCTGCGCGGCGACGTGCTGCCGTTCATTCGCCTGCGCCAGATGTTCGATGACCAGAGCCAGCCACCCCGCCGCGAAAACGTGGTGGTGGTGCGCTACGCCGGGGTTCGTGCCGGGCTGGTGGTCGACCAGTTGCTCGGCGAATTCCAGACCGTGATCAAACCCCTGGGCAAGGTGTTCTGCCAGGTGCCAGCGCTGAGTGGCTTCACCATCCTCGGCAGCGGCGCTGTCGCCCTGATTCTCGACATCCCGGGCCTGCTGGCGCAGGTCACGCCAAACACCAATGCGCGTGTTGCCAGCCCAGCCCAGCAACTCAGGAGTACCGTGCAATGAGCCTCACTCTCCGTATCATGACCTTGACCGCCACTGCCATCGTCACCGTGCTGGTTCTGGCATTCAATCTGGCTGCCAGTGCGGTTCTGCCGGTGGCCATCCTGGCCGCCATTGCCGTCGCCATCCAGGGACTGCTGCTGCAACGTAGCCTGAACCAGCAACTTGGGGCGGACCCTCTGGTCCTGCTCGACCTGGCCGAGCGATTGGCGCGTGGCGACAACAGTCCACGGCCACAGACTCAGGCTAGCGCAGGCTCGCTGCAGGATCGCCTGCAACAGGCTGCGGCCCAGCTTGGCGGACTTACCCAGAGCCTGCGCCATGTCAGCGATGAACACGCCCAGGGCGACATCGACGTGACGCTGGACACCCGTCTCCCCGGCCTCTATGGCGAAGTCGCCCATGGCATCAACGCCCTGGTGGCCAGCCATATCGACGTGAAGAGAAAGGCCATGGCCTGCGTGCGCTCGATCGCCGAAGGCGACCTCAACGCGCCACTGGAACAACTGCCCGGCAAGAAAGCCTTCATCAACGACAACATCGAAACCCTGCGCCGCAATATCACCGGGCTGATGGACGAGATGCGCCACATGGCCGACGAGCATGACAAGGGCGATATCGACGTGGCCATCGATGCCGCACGTTTCTCCGGCAGCTATGCCGAAATCGCCCACGGCATCAACGCCATGGTTGCCGGCCATATCAGTGTGAAGAAGAAGGCCATGGCCTGCATCAAGGCCTTCAGCGAAGGCGACCTGAAGGCGCCGCTGGAGCAGTTCCCCGGCAAGAAGGCCTTTATCAACGACAACATCGAAACCCTGCGCCGCAACGTCCTGGCCCTGATCGAAGATACCCAGATGCTCAGCCAGGCCGCCTTGGACGGGCGCCTCGACACCCGCGCCGACGCCAGCCGCCATGCGGGGGACTTCCGCCGCATCGTCGAGGGCATCAACGACACCCTGGAAGCCATCGTCTCCCCGCTGCGTGAAGCCATGAGCGTGATCGCTGGGCTGTCTCAGGGTGACCTGACCTGCACCATGAACGGCCACTACAAGGGGCATCTCGCCGAACTGCAGCAGTCGATCAATGCCACGGTGAACAAACTGGCGGATGTGATCGGCCAGGTACAACACTCCACCTGCATGCTCAGCAGCGCCGCCGAGGAAATTTCCGCCACCGCGCAAAGCCTCAGCCATGCGGCCTCCAGCCAGGCCGCCTCGGTCGAGGAAACCAGCGCAGCAATGGAGCAGATGTCCGCCTCCATCGCACAGAACGCCGAGAATGCCAAGATCACCGACAGCATGGCCGGCAAGGCTTCCTGCGAAGCCAGCGAAGGCGGCCAGGCAGTGCGCGACACCGTGGCTGCGATGAAGACCATCGCCGACAAGATCGGCATCGTCGACGACATCGCCTACCAGACCAACCTGCTGGCCCTCAACGCCGCCATCGAGGCGGCCCGCGCCGGCGAGCACGGCAAGGGCTTCGCCGTGGTCGCCGCCGAAGTGCGCAAGCTGGCCGAGCGCAGCCAGGTCGCAGCCCAGGAAATCAGCGAAGTGGCCAAGAGCAGCGTGTCGCTGGCCGAGCGCGCCGGTAGCCTGCTCGACCACATGCTGCCGTCGATCTCCAAGACCTCCGACCTGGTGCAGGAAATCGCCGCTGCCTCGGACGAGCAGAACACCGGCGTCAACCAGATCAGCGCCGCCATGACCCAGCTCAGCGACATCACCCAGCAGAACGCTGCGGCCTCCGAAGAGTTGGCCGCCACCTCCGAGGAAATGACCGGGCAATCGGTCAACCTGCAGGACCTGATGCAGTTCTTCCAGTTGGCCAATCAGCGTAGCAGCGCCAGTACAACACGGGCCAAACCGGCAGTACGCAGCGTTCCAACAGCACAGGCCGATGAGCAGGAAGGCGGATTCATCCGCTTCGGGAGCTGAGCCATGACCACCGATCTCACTCTGCTCATTAACGAAGAACAACAACGCCAGTACCTGACGTTCCGCGCCGGCCAGGATCTATATGGCGTAGCCACCCGTTACGTGCGCGAGATCCTCGAGTTCGACCAGATCACCCTGGTGCCGATGATGCCCAGCCTGGTGCGCGGTGTGATCAACCTGCGCGGGGCCATCGTGCCGATCGTCGATCTGGCCGAGCGCTTCGGCCACGGCCGCACAACACTGGGCGCGCGTACCTGCATCGTCATCGTGGAAATCCCCGACGAGGAGGAAACCCACCTGATCGGCGCACTGGTCGACGCGGTCAACGCCGTGGTGGAAATCGAGCCGCAGGCCATTCGCCAGGCGCCCGCATTCGGCAGCCGCATCCGCGGCGAATTCATCGAGGACATTGCCCGTCTGGATCAGCAGTTCCTCACCCTGCTGCGCATGGAGCAAGTGCTGTCGATCAGCCAGATCGCAGCCATGGCAGGTCACCCCAACGACACCTCCGTCCTTCCATGCGATGCGCGCGAGCGCGCAGGAGCAAGCAAATGACCATCAGCAAAAAGATGATTCTTCTGGTTCTGTCCGCCCTGTTCGGCATCCTGCTGTTGTCCGGCCTGGGCTATCAGCAGATGAACCAGGTATTCACCGCCGCCAACTACGGCAACATCAACTCGGTGCCCAGCATCGTTGCCCTGAACAAGCTGCGCAGCGCCATCAACGTGGAGATCCAGCTGGTCTACAGCCATATCCTGAGCACGGACGACTCAGCGATGGCCGAGATAGATACACGTATCAAGAGCAACCGAGGAGATATCCAGCAAGCGGTCGAGGAATATTCCAAGCTGCTATCCGACGAGAAGGACGGGCAATTGCTGGAAGCCGATCGTCAGGGCATCGCCAGCTTCCTGCAGGGCGCCGACGGCGCGCTGAGCCTGTCGCGCAGGAACGAGAACGAGGCCGCCCGCGACGCCATGCTCGCGCTGCAGCATGAGGTCATCGACCCACTGCGCGAGGACCTCAACGCGCACCTCAAATACAATGTCACGGCCGCCGACACTGGCAGCCTGGCTGCGCAGGACACCCTGCAGCAGGCGACACTGGTGTCCATCACCGTCTCGCTGATCACGCTGCTGGTCATCGGCCTGCTCGGCACCTTCATCACCCGCAACCTGCTGCGCCAGCTCGGCGGTGAACCAGCCTATGCCGCGGACATGGTGGCGCGCATAGCCGCCGGAGACCTGACCGTCAATGTCGAGACCAAGTCCGGCGACAGCAGCAGCATGCTCGCCGCGATCAAGAGCATGGTAGAGAAACTCGCGCAGATCATCGGCGAAGTGCGCAGCAATGCCGACTCACTGTCCAGTGCGTCCGAGCAGATATCCTCCACCGCGCAAAGCATGAGTCAGGGCGCCTCCGAGCAAGCCGCCTCGGTCGAGGAAACCAGCGCCTCGATGGAGCAGATGTCAGCCTCCATCGCGCAGAACACGGAGAATGCCAAGGTCACCGACGGCATGGCCAGCAAGGCCTCGCGTGAGGCAGACGAAGGCGGCCAGGCGGTCAAGGAAACCGTCAAAGCGATGAAGACCATCGCCGATAAGATCGGCATCGTCGATGACATTGCCTATCAGACCAATTTGCTGGCGCTCAACGCCGCCATCGAGGCCGCACGGGCTGGCGAGCACGGCAAGGGCTTTGCCGTGGTCGCTGCCGAAGTGCGCAAGCTGGCCGAACGTAGCCAGATTGCTGCCCAGGAAATCAGCGAAGTGGCCAAGAGCAGCGTGTCGCTGGCCGAGCGCGCCGGCGCCCTGCTCGATGAGATGGTGCCGTCGATCACCAAGACCTCGGATCTCGTGCAGGAAATCTCCGCTGCCTCCGAAGAACAGAGCGCAGGTGTCGGGCAGATCAACTCCGCGATGAACCAGCTCAGCGAGATCACCCAGCAATCGGCCTCTGCCTCCGAGGAGCTGGCGGCGACCGCCGAGGAAATGAGCGGGCAGGCCGAGCAGCTGCAGCAGTTGATGGACTACTTCAAGGTCAACAACACAAGCACTGGCGCACGCCCAGAGCGCGCCAGCCAGCCGCGTCGCAGCCGTGAAAGTGCCGAAGGCTCAGGTGAGCGGTATGAGCAGGAATCGGTAACCAGCGGTTTTATCCGTTTCCAGCACTGACCATGCCCCACTCGCAGGCGGGCACCACGGGGTGCCCCAGGAGCAACACATGCCCAGCTTCAACCCGTCGGCGGTCACGGACACCACCCAGCAATACCTGACGTTCACCCTCGGTGAGGAAGTCTTCGCCGTCGGCACACGCAACGTTCGCGAGATCATCGAATACGGCCGCCTCACGCCGGTACCGCTGATGCCATCAAGCATTCTCGGGGTGATCAACCTGCGTGGTGGCGTGGTGCCGATCATGGATCTGCGCCAGCGCTTCGGCCAGGGCGCCACGCAGGTCAGCCGGCGCTCATGCATCGTCATCCTGGAGGTGCTGCGTGACGGCATCGATCAGGTCATCGGCATCGTCGTCGAGGCAGTGAATGCCGTGCTGGAAATTCCCCAGCAGGACATCGAGCCGCCACCCAGTTTCGGCAGTCACATTCCCACCGACTTTCTCATCGGCATGGGCAAGCTCGAGAGTGGCCTGGTGGTGCTGATCGACATTGGTCGCGTGCTGTCGCTCGACGACCTGCGCTTACTGGCGAGTACCAAGCTACCTGAATCGGCCTGAAGCCCTGGAGCCAGCCATGAGTGCCACCAGTCTGAACAACCGCGAATTCCAGCAGTTTCGCGACATGATCTACCAGGTTGCCGGCATTGCCATGAGCGATGCCAAACGCCAATTAATCGCCGGTCGGCTGAGCAAGCGCTTGCGCCACTACGAGCTGAACAGCTACGGCGAGTACTTCCAGTTGCTGCTAACGGACAAAGCCGAACAGCAAACCGCCGTCGACCTGCTGACCACCAACGAGACCTACTTCTTCCGTGAGCCCAAGCACTTCGATTTCCTGCGCGAACGCCTGCAGGATGACCTACGCAGCGGCAGCCAGCCACTGCGCATCTGGAGTGCGGCCTGCTCCAGTGGTGAAGAGCCTTATACCCTGGCGCTGCTGCTGGCCGAGCAGCTCAAGTCGCGCCAGTGGGAGATCCTCGCTTCGGACATCAGCACACGCATTCTCGAACAGGCCCGCAACGGCATCTACCCGGTCGAGGAAGCCAGCCAGATTCCGCGTGAGGTGCTGCACCGCCATTGCCTGCAGGGCACTGGCCAGCACGCCGGCATGTTCACCCTGGAGCCGGCGCTCAAGCGCCGTATCAGCTTTCGCCAGATCAACCTCAACAACGCCCTGCCCGAGGTGGGCGTGTTCGACGTGATCTTCCTGCGCAACGTGATGATCTACTTCGATCAGCCGACCAAACGTCAGGTCGTGCAGCGTCTGAGCGCACGCCTGCGCCCCGGCGGCTACTTCTTCATCAGCCACTCGGAGAGCCTCAACGGCATCAGCGACGACCTGCAACCCTTACGCCCATCGATCTACCGGAAGCCCCATGCATAAGCCCGATGGCGTCATCGAGATTTTCCTGCAACCGGGGGATCTGTACTTTGGCGACCGCCATACGCGCATCCGTACCCTGTTGGGCTCATGTGTATCGCTGGTGCTCTGGCACCAACACGAGCTGCTCGGCGGCATGTGCCACTACATGCTGCCCTGTCGACGCAAGCCCGGCAAACAGCTCGATGGAAGATACGCCGATGAGGCTCTGCACCTACTGCTCTGCGAGATCAAGGCCAGTGGCACTCGTTCCAGCGACTATCGCATCAGCCTGTTCGGCGGCGGCAACATGTTCGGCGTACAGGTCAAACGCAACATCGGTCACGCCAACATCAACGCAGGCCTGGAACTGCTCGTCGCACACGGGCTGCAGTGCCATGCCACACATGCCGGTGGCGATGGCTACCGTAACCTGATTTTCGACGTCTGGAGCGGCCACGTCACCCTGCGCAGCCCCTCTCAACAGCAGATCGCTACACGCCGCTACGAGGCGCAACCATCATGAAGAATATCAAGGTGATGATCGTCGACGACTCCGCTGTCGTTCGCCAAGTGCTGAGCGGCAGCCTGTCCGAGCATTCCGGCATCGAGGTAATTGGCACCGCTGCCGACCCCTTGTTCGCCCTGGACAAGATGCAGCGCGAATGGCCCGACGTGATCGTGCTGGACGTGGAAATGCCGCGCATGGATGGCATTTCCTTCCTGAAGAAGCTGATGGCCGAGCATCCGACCCCGGTAGTGATCTGCTCGACCCTGACGGAAAAAGGCGCCGCCACCACCATGGAGGCCATGGCCGCCGGTGCCGTGGCCATCGTCACCAAGCCACAGGCGGGCCTGCGCCAGTTTCTACTGGAGGCCACCGAAGAGCTGGCCAACGCCATCCGCGCGGCCTCCCAGGCGCGTCTCAAGCGCTTGGCCCCGCCACCTATGGCAGCGGCACCCAAGCTCAATGCCGACGTCATCCTGCCGGCCAGCAACGCCAGCGCCATGACCCGTACGACCGAGCGCATCGTCGCCATCGGCACGTCCACCGGCGGCACCCAAGCGCTGGAGTACATCCTCACCGCGCTGCCAAGGGTCTGCCCTGGCATCGTCATCGTCCAGCACATGCCGGAACGTTTCACTGCGGCCTTCGCCGAACGCCTCAACGGCCTGTGCCAGATCGAAGTGCTAGAAGCACGCCATGGCGACCGGGTCATGCCCGGCCGCGCCCTGATCGCCCCCGGCGGCCGCCACATGTTGCTCAAGCGCAGCGGCGCGCAGTACATGGTGGAAGTGGTCGACGGCCCGCCCGTAAGCCGCCACAAACCCTCGGTGGACGTGCTGTTTCGCTCCACTGCCCGTGCCGCCGGCGCCAACGCCACCGGCATCATCATGACCGGCATGGGCGACGACGGCGCCCGCGGCCTGCGCGAAATGCACGAGGCAGGCGCCTTCACCCTCGGCCAGGACGAGGCCAGCTGCGTGGTCTACGGCATGCCCAAGGAAGCTAAGAAAATTGACGCGGTCAGCCGGGAAATCTCGCTGGAGCAAATACCCAGCTACATCCTAAGGGGAGAACAGCATTGACCATGCGGACCAGAGACTAGGGAGCATCGCCAAACAGGAACATCTTTGCCCTCGCTCATGCCACGTAGCCTGATCAGAGGGAGAACCGGAGCTCCACAAAATGAACTTCTTCAATACCGCTCTGAAACAAGAACTGGCGCGCTGCAGGGAAGCGCTGGCCCAAGCCCTGGCACTGCAGGACGCCCTAAATCGTTCACAGGCCATCATCGAGTTCCAGCCCGACGGAACGATTCTCGGAGCAAACGAAAACTTCTTGCACACCATGGGTTACCGTCTCGATGAAATCGTGGGGCATCACCACCACATGTTCTGCCAAAGGCAGCAAGCAGAAAGCATCGAGTATCGGCAGTTCTGGGCGCGCCTGGCGCGCGGTGAGTTCATCCGAGAGCGTTTTCTGCGCCTCGACAAACAGGGGCAAGACGTCTGGCTAGAGGCCTCGTATAACCCCGTGCATGACGCCACAGGCGCAGTCACCAAGGTGATCAAGCTGGCAACCGACATTACCCTGAACGTTGTTCAGCAGCATGAAGATGACGCGATCATGACGGCCCTGAATCGCTCGACGGCAGTCATCGAGTTCAACCCAAGCGGCGAGGTGCTCGCCGCCAATGACAACTTCCTCAGTGTGATGGGCTACCGGCCGCAGGACGTGATAGGCCGTCATCACCGCCTGTTCTGCGCCCCGGAAGAAACGACCGGCTCGGGCTACCAGCAGTTCTGGCAGCAACTCAATCGCGGCGAATACTGCAGCGGCCGCTTCCAGCGGCGCAACCGGGAAGGCAAGGTGATATGGCTCGAGGCCAGCTACAACCCGGTATTCGACACTCGCGGGCGTCTCTACAAGATCGTCAAGTTCGCATCCGACATTACCGCCAAGGTATTGGAGCAGCAGGCGGAATCCGCAGCGACTCACCTGGCCTTTGAAACCGCGTTGCAAACCGACGCTGAAGCCCAAGGGGGCGCCGAGGTGGTCACGCGTACCGTGGACATGGTGCAAGGTATCGCCGGTGGGCTGACCCATGCAGCCGAGCGTTTGAGCGCAGTCAGCCAGCAGTCCGAGCTGATCAACAGTATCGTTCAGTCCATTCGCGGCATCGCCGAGCAGACCAATCTTCTGGCCCTGAACGCTGCCATCGAAGCCGCTCGCGCAGGCGAGCAAGGCCGAGGCTTTGCGGTTGTCGCAGATGAAGTGCGCAACCTTGCCTCCCGCACCGCTCAGGCCACCGAGGAAATCATTGAGGTGGTGAGGCGCAATCACGAACTGGCCCAGGAAGCCGTATCCAGCATGCGTCAGAGCTGCGAAAAGGTAGACCAGGGGGTTGTGCTGGCGAATGAGGCTGGGCGAGCCATCCAGAGCATTCAGGGTGGCGCGCAGCGAATGGTGCAAGCCATCCAGCGCCTGACCCACAAGATCGACGACGGTCTCCGCCCCGACACCGTAGTGCAGCCCAGCTAGCGCCTTCCGGCTAGCGGTCTTTCCCCTCCAGCCCTGCCGGGCGTAGAATCAGCCGATTCCTCGCCTGGCATCCCCGGCGGGCCCGTGAGCCCTGGCGCACGAGTGGTGATCCCGACTCGTCTTGCAGCCCCCTCAAGCGGCGATCAGCCGCCCCGGCCTTGCTCACCGCACACTCAACCGAATTAGCCGCAGGAAACCGTCATGCCCGATTACCGCTCGAAGACCTCTACCCACGGCCGCAACATGGCCGGCGCCCGCGCCCTGTGGCGCGCCACCGGGATGAAGGACGAAGACTTCAAGAAACCGATCATCGCCGTCGCCAACTCCTTCACCCAGTTCGTGCCCGGCCACGTGCACCTCAAGGACATGGGCCAGCTGGTCGCCCGCGAGATCGAGAAGGCCGGCGGCGTAGCCAAGGAATTCAACACCATCGCTGTGGACGACGGCATCGCCATGGGCCACGACGGCATGCTCTATTCGCTGCCGAGCCGCGAGATCATCGCCGACTCCGTCGAGTACATGGTCAACGCCCACTGCGCCGACGCCATCGTCTGCATTTCCAACTGCGACAAGATCACCCCCGGCATGCTGATGGCCGCCCTGCGCCTGAACATCCCGGTGGTGTTCGTTTCCGGCGGCCCGATGGAAGCCGGCAAGACCAAGCTGGCCAGCCACGGCCTCGATCTGGTCGATGCGATGGTCATCGCCGCCGACTCGACCGCCTCCGACGAGAAGGTCGCCGAGTACGAGCGCAGCGCCTGCCCGACCTGCGGTTCGTGCTCCGGCATGTTCACCGCCAACTCGATGAACTGCCTGGTCGAAGCCCTGGGTCTGGCGCTGCCAGGCAACGGTTCGACCCTGGCCACCCACAGCGATCGTGAACAACTGTTCCTGCGTGCTGGCCGCCTGGCCGTCGAACTCTGCCAACGCTTCTACGGTGAAGGCGACGAGTCGGTGCTGCCGCGTAACGTCGCCAACTTCAAGGCATTCGAAAACGCCATGACCCTGGACATCGCCATGGGTGGCTCGACCAACACCATCCTGCATTTGCTGGCTGCAGCCCAGGAAGCGGAGATCGCCTTCGACCTGCGCGACATCGATCGTCTGTCGCGCAAGGTGCCGCAGCTGTGCAAAGTCGCGCCAAACATCCAGAAATACCACATGGAAGACGTACACCGCGCTGGCGGCATCTTCTCCATCCTCGGCGAGCTGGCCCGTGGCGGCCTGCTGCACACTGATGCACACACCGTGCACAGCCCGAACATGGCCGAAGCCATCTCCCAGTGGGACATCACTCAGACCCAGGACGAGGCGGTTCATCACTTCTTCAAGGCAGGCCCTGCCGGTATCCCGACCCAGACCGCGTTCAGCCAGAGCACCCGCTGGCCGAGCCTGGACGACGACCGCGCCGAAGGCTGCATCCGCAGCGTCGAGCACGCCTACTCGCAGGAAGGCGGCCTGGCCGTGCTGTACGGCAACATCGCCCTGGATGGCTGCGTGGTGAAAACCGCTGGCGTCGACGAATCCATCCACGTCTTCGAAGGCAACGCCAAGGTGTTCGAGAGCCAGGACAGTGCGGTCAAGGGCATCCTCGCCGACGAAGTGAAGGAAGGTGACATCGTCATCATTCGCTACGAAGGCCCGAAAGGCGGCCCGGGCATGCAGGAAATGCTCTATCCGACCAGCTACCTGAAGTCCAAGGGCCTGGGCAAGGCTTGCGCCCTGCTCACCGACGGTCGTTTCTCCGGCGGCACCAGCGGCCTGTCCATCGGCCACGCCTCGCCGGAAGCTGCAGCAGGCGGCGCCATCGGCCTGGTGCAGGACGGTGACAAGGTACTGATCGACATCCCCAACCGCAGCATCAACCTGCTGGTCAGCGATGAAGAACTGGCCGCCCGCCGCGCCGAGCAGGACAAGAAAGGCTGGAAGCCGGCAGCACCGCGCACCCGCAAGGTGACCACCGCGCTCAAGGCCTACGCCCTGCTCGCCACCAGCGCCGACAAGGGCGCGGTGCGCAACAAGGCGATGCTGGACGGCTGATTCGCCAGCCTGCTACAGAGAAAAGCCCGGCCTGGTTTGCCGGGCTTTTTGTTGCCGGAAGGTTTTGCATCTGACGCTGATCGCCAGCAAGCTGGCGCCTACATCCATGCTCAGGAGCCCATCATGCGCATCGGCCTGATCGCCGACACCCACAACCTGCTGCGCCCCGAAGCGCTGGCAGCGCTGCAAGGCGTCGGTCACCTGATCCATGCCGGCGATATCGGCGGGCCGCACATCCTGACCGAACTGGAACACTTCGCGCCACTGTCAGTGGTGCGCGGCAACAACGACCAGGACGCCTGGGCCGACGCCATCTCCGAGCGCCTGACGCTGACGTTTGGCGACGTCACGCTGCATGTGCTGCACGATCTCAAGCAGCTGGATATCGACCCGGCAGCGCAGGGCATAGACGTGGTGATCACCGGCCATTCGCACAAGCCGCTGCATGAGCTGCGCGACGGCGTGCTTTACCTCAACCCTGGCAGCGCCGGGCCGCGACGCTTCAAGCTGCCCATTGGCGTGGGCATCCTGCATATCGAGGATGGGCGGGTACAGGCCGAGCTGATCACGCTGCCGGTCTGATACCAACCGTATGCGCCGTAGGAGCGGCTTCAGCCGCGATGCTTCGCGTCTCCGCGTCAATCGCGGCTGAAGCCGCTCCTACATACGCCCCTGCATCGTTGCTTGGTCAGGGCTGGCAAAGGCTTACCCACATACTTGAAAAACGTTGCCACCGAATCCATCTAGGCAGGTACTGCTTTTTCACGCCTGATGGAGAACCTCATGACCCTCGACGAACTGAACACCCTGCCCGGCGTGACCGCCAAGCCTGACGTCGCCACCGCCGACTTCGTCTACAACCACACCATGATCCGCGTGAAGGATCTGCAAAAATCCCTGGACTTCTACACCCGCGTGCTGGGCTTCACCCTGCTGGAGAAGAAGGACTTCCCCGACGCCGAATTCAGCCTGTACTTCCTCGCCCTGATCAATGACAAGTCGCAGATCCCAGCTGACCCGGCCGCCCGCCACCAGTGGCGCAAATCCATCCCCGGCGTGCTGGAGCTGACCTACAACTACGGCACCGAGAAAGACCCGGAATTTTCCTACCACAGCGGCAACAGCGACCCGCGCGGTTTCGGTCATCTGTGTGTGTCGGTGCCGGATATCAAGACGGCCTGCCAGCGCTTCGAAGACCTCGGCGTCGACTTCCAGAAGCGCCTGAGCGACGGCCGCATGCGCGACATCGCCTTCATCAAGGACCCGGACGGCTATTGGGTCGAGATCATCCAGTTCACCGAAGTGATCTGACTTTCGCCTTCGCGAAAACCGACGAGGGGCTGCCTCCAGTGAGGCAGCCCCTCGTTCGTTGCTGCGTTCAACTGACGCCGACGTAGCGATCCGCCCGGTGATTGATCGCCAGCACCAGATTGAGCATCACCGCTCCCAGCACCGAGAGCAGCACCTTGTCTGGCGACACCACGAAGACGGCCGCCAGCACGATGCTCGCATCGATGGCCATCTGCACGGCGCCAGCACGCAGGCCGAAGCGTGCCTGCATGTACAGCGCGAGAATGTTCACCCCACCCAGGCTGGCGCGATGGCGGAACAGCATGAGCAAACCCAGCCCCATCGCAGCGCCGCCGAACAGCGCGGCATACACAGCGCTGAGATGGGCGAAGGCGACCCACTGCGGCGTCAGCTCAGCCAGTAGCGAAACCAGCAACACCGCGCAGCCCGTGCGCAGAGTGAAGCCCCAGCCCATCCGCCAGATACCGAGCAGGTAGAACGGCAGGTTGACCAGGCAGAACACCAACCCGAATGACCAGCCGGCCTGATAGTTGGCGAGAAAGGCGATACCGACGGTGCCACCGGTGAGCAGGCCGGCATGCGTGTAGAAGGCAATGCCCAGCGCCACCAGCGCGGTGCCGAACAGCAGAGCCAGCGCATCTTCCCAGAGTGGGTGGCGCACGAAGAGTGCAGCGACAGCGCTCGGGCGCTCGTCGACGGGCGATTGCTCAGTCATGAAAGAACCTGCATCAGGATGCACGAAAGACGTTACGGCAGCGGCTAGGCAGTGACCGTCACGCCGCGCAGAGGAATCTGGCGGCAAAGACGACCGGAACGCTCGGCAGGATTATGCGCCGCGGCGCTCCCACACTTCGAAGGCGTAAAACGGTGTTTCGGCCGAAGCCGGGTGCTCGACACTGGAGGTCATGCGCCAGGTAGCCTCGTCGACCTCGGGGAAGAAGGCATCGCCATCGGGGTCGAGGCCGACACGCGTCAGGTACAGGCGATCGGCCTGGGCCAGGCCCAGCTCATAGAGCTGCGCGCCGCCGATCAGCATCAGTTCCTCGGCATCCTCTTCACGCGCCCAGGCGTCGGCTCGCTCGATGGCCTCTTCCAGCGTCGCAAACACCTCAGCACCTTCCAAACTCAGATCGGCCTGGCGGCTGACCACGATATTGAGCCTGCCCGGCAACGGCCGACCGAGCGAATCCCAGGTCTTGCGCCCCATGATGATCGGCTTGCCCAGGGTCAGCGCCTTGAAATGCTTGAGGTCCGCCGGCAGGTGCCAGGGCAGTTGGTTGTCGCGGCCAATCACGCGGTTGTGCGCGAGCGCGGCGATCAGGGAAAGAGGTAGAGTCTTGTTCATGACGGCGAGCATAGCAGAGCCCTCGGCTGCCTCGCAGCCCACCGTTGGCTGTGTCGGACGCGCCCATTGGCAACACTGTCGTCGAATCGTCACCTTTGCCGTAGCAGGCTAACGGCTGACTCTACGAGCAAGGAACATGCGCCATGTCGAAATCATTCCCTGCCTGGTTGCTGGGCATCGCACTGCTGCCCCTGCAGGCCTTCGCCAGCCCGCCCCCGGTCGATAAGGTCCAGGCCGCCATCGAATGGGCCCAACAGCAACCCAGTGCCAAGCAGCCCCAGCCCCGGCAGACGAAGGCGCCGCTGGTGATCGCCCATCGCGGTGCCAGCGGCTACGTGCCCGAACATACCCTCGCCGCCTACGCGCTGGCGGCGCTGCAGGGGGCCGACTACATCGAGCCCGACCTGGTGATGACCCGCGACGGCCAGTTGGTCGCCCGCCACGACAATGAGCTGGGATTGACCACCGACGTGGCGCAACACCCCGAGTTCGCCGCCCGCAAGCGCACCCAGAGCGTCGACGGGCGCAGCCTGGAAGGCTGGTTCAGCGAGGATTTCACCCTTGCCGAGCTGAAAACCCTGCGCGCCATAGAGCGCATCCCGCAGCAGCGGCCGGGCAATACCCGCTTCGATGGCCAATTCGAGATTCCCACGCTGCAGGAGATCATCGATCTGGTGAAACGCCTGGAAGCCCTTCAGCAACGAACCCTGGGTTTGTACCCGGAAACCAAGCACCCCACTCACTTCCAGCAACGCGACCTGGCCATGGAAAAACCGTTGCTGGCGGTGCTCGAACGCAACGGTTACGACAGTGCCGAAGCGCCCGTTTTCATCCAGTCCTTCGAAGTGGAAAACCTCAAGACGCTGAGCACGCTGACGCCGCTCCGCCTGGTACAGCTGCTGTGGATAGAAGGCCAACCCTACGATCAACAGGTGCGGGGCAGTGGCCTTGGCTACCAGCAGATGATCACCCCAGAAGGCCTGCAGAACATCGCAAGCTACGCCGCCGGCATCGGCCCGGAAAAAGGCATGGTCATCCCGCGTGACGCCGCCGGCAACCTGAGCGCGCCGACCAGCCTGGTAGCTGACGCCCATGCCGCTGGACTCAAAGTGCACCCCTATACCTTCCGCGCGGAAAACGCCTTCCTGCCCAGCAGCCTGCGTACGGGCAGTGACCCGGTCGAACGTGGTGATATCGACGCCGAGCTGCGCGCCTTCCTCGCCACCGGCATCGACGGCCTGTTCATCGACCAGCCAGACATCGCCGTGCGCTTGCGCCAACAGCGCTGATTCGCACCGGGGCGGATCAGGGGTTATTCTCAACCCCTGATCCGAATGACGAGACGCTGCGTGATAGACGCCTCCTCCCCTACGCCCTTGCAACGCCTCTGGCTCAGCGAAACCATTCGCCTGCGCGAGGAGCATGCCGGCCCGCTCGAAGACAGCGAAGCCAATCGCCTGGCCCGTGCCGAGCAGGTTGACCTGGCCGAGCGCATCCAGCATCGAGCTCTGCACCTGGCCCGCCGTGATGGTCAGTGGCAGGCGTTGCTGCACTGGCTGCAGGGCGCACGCCTGGCCGGCCTGCTGCTGGCGCTGTTGGCCCTGCTCAGCGGCTTTGGCCTGGCCCTGGCGGCGCTGGGCGACGGGCGCCAACCAGTCAACGTGTTCTGGGCCCTGGGCAGCCTGCTTGGGCTCAACCTGCTGATGCTGCTTGGCTGGCTGCTGGGCCTGCTGCTGACCCGAGACCACCCTGGCGCACTCGGTCGCTTGTGGCTGTGGCTCAGTGAAAAACTGGCGCGCGACGCCAGCGCCGCGCAACTGGCCCCGGCCCTGCTGCTGATGCTGCAACGCCAACGCCTGACCCGCTGGGGCCTGGGTCTGATGGTCAACGGCCTGTGGACATTGGCCATGCTCACGACACTGATCACCCTGTTGTTGCTGCTCGCCACGCGCCGCTACGGTTTCGTCTGGGAAACCACCATTCTCGCTGGCGACACCTTTATCGCCCTGACCCAAGCCATCGGCGCCCTGCCCGCGCTGCTCGGCTTCAGCCTGCCGGACATCGACGTCATTCGCGCCAGCGGCGATGCCGCCATCGCCAGCGAAGCGGCCCGGCAGAGCTGGGCCGGCTGGCTGGTCGGCGTGGTGCTGGTCTACGGCCTGCTGCCACGCCTGCTGCTGATGCTGCTGTGCCTGTGGCGCTGGCAATCCGGCAAAGGCGCGCTGCGTCTGGATCTCGAACTGCCCGGCTACGGCCTGCTGCGCCAGCGCTTGCAGCCGGACAGCGAACGTCTCGGCATCTGCGACCTGGCCCCCACCGCCCTGCACCAACCGCAAGGCGGCGCCAGCACACAACCTGGCAGCGGCGCGCTGCTGCTTGGCATCGAACTGGACGAGCTCCGCCCTTGGCCGCCGGCGCCTGTGCCCAAAGGCGTGGCCGATGCCGGGGTGATCGACAGCCGCGAACAACGCCGCCAGTTGCTCGAACAACTGACCCGCTTCCCGCCCGAACGCCTGGCCATCGCCTGCGACCCCCGTCGTTCGCCGGATCGCGGCACCCTGGCGCTGCTCGGCGAACTGGCGCGCTCGGCCTCTGCCACACGCATCTGGCTGCTGCCGCCGACGCCCGGCGAGAGCCTGGACAGCGCCCGCCTGACGGACTGGCACCAGGCAATCACCAGCCTGGGGCTGCAGCATGGCGATACCGCGCCCTTGAACTGGCTGGAGACGGGGCATGACTAGAGAGCCGCAGGCACACGGGCCTACATCCGTACGCGATCTACTGCCTCCGGATTATTCGAACGAGCCCACGCCATGAGCCCACCACTGAAACTCGCCCTGGTCGGCCACACCAATGTCGGCAAGACCTCGCTGCTGCGCACTCTGACTCGCGACATCGACTTCGGCGAAGTCTCGCCCCGCGCCAGCACCACGCGCCATGTCGAAGGCGCACGCCTGTCGGTGGATGGCCAGGCGCTGCTGGAGCTGTACGACACCCCCGGCCTCGAAGACGCCATCGCCCTGCTCGATTACCTGGAGCGCCTCGACCGCCCCGGCGAGCGCCTGGACGGCCCGGCCCGCCTGAGCCGTTTTCTCGAAGGCAGCGAAGCGCGCCAGCGCTACGAACAGGAAGCCAAGGTGCTGCGTCAACTACTGGCCTCAGACGCCGGCCTCTATGTGATCGACGTACGCGAGCCGGTGCTGGCCAAGTACCGCGATGAACTCGCGGTGCTCACCATGTGCGGCCGACCGCTGCTGCCCGTGCTCAACTTCGTCGCCAGCGCCAACCATCGCGAAACGGAGTGGCGCGAAGCACTGGCCCGCCTCGGTCTGCATGCCCTGGTGGCCTTCGACAGCGTGGCGCCGCCTGCGGATGGCGAACGTCGTCTGTACGAAAGCCTGGCCCTGCTGCTGGAGCGTTCGCGCCCGCAACTGCAACGACTGATCGAGGATCACGAAGCCCAGCGCCAGGTCCGGCGCCAGGCCGGCAATCGGCTGATCGCCGAATTGCTGATCGACTGCGCCGCCTGCCGCCGCAGCGTCGCCGCCCAGCCGGTGCTGGAACAGGGCGCCATCACCGAGCTGCGCACGGCCATTCGCCAGCGCGAGCAGCGCTGTGTCGACGCCCTGCTGCGCCTGTACGCCTTCCGCAGCGGCGATGCCAAAGCGGCCGATCTGCCACTGCTCGATGGGCGCTGGGGCGACGACCTATTCAACCCGGAAACGCTCAAGCAACTCGGCATCAAGGTCGGCGGCGGCATGGCGGCTGGTGCTGCTACCGGTGTCGGCGTCGACCTGCTGGTCGGCGGCATCACCCTGGGCGCCGCCGCTGCGCTGGGCGCAGTGATCGGCGGCAGTGCGCAGACCCTGCGCAACTACGGAGAACGACTGAAGGGAAAACTGAAGGGCCAGCGCGAGCTGACCGTCGACGACGCCGTGCTGCGCCTGCTCGCCCTACGCCAGCAGCAATTGCTGGCCGCCCTGGACGTACGCGGCCACGCCGCGATGGACGCCATCACCCTCAACGCGCCGCAGGAAACCCTGTGGCGCAAGGGCAAGCTACCCGCCCCGCTGAACGTGGCACGCGCTCACCCGCAATGGTCGTCACTGAATCCAGGCGCACGCCTGGAAGAAGCCGAGCGCACCGAGCAGATAGAGCGCCTGCGCAGCGACTTCTCCGTGCAACCGGTGGGCTAAAGCCCACCCTACAGGCGTATACCGGAAAACCGCGTAGGGTGGGCTTTAGCCCACCAGCGCCCACTCACTTCTATCTCAGACGGCCACCGGCGCCTTGATATGCGGGTGCGCTTCGTAACCGACCAGCTCGAAGTCCTCGAATTTGAAGGCCAGCAGGTCCTTCACTTCAGGGTTGAGCTTCATGGTCGGCAGCGGCAACGGCTGGCGGGTCAGTTGCAGGTCGGTCTGCTCGATGTGGTTGGCGTACAGGTGGCAATCGCCGCCGGTCCAGATGAATTCACCCGGCTGCAGGTCGCAGACCTGCGCCACCATCAGCGTCAGCAATGCATAGCTGGCGATGTTGAAGGGCACGCCGAGGAAGATGTCCGCCGAGCGCTGATACAGCTGGCAGCTGAGCTTGCCGTCGGCGACGTAGAACTGGAAAAGCGCATGGCACGGCGGCAGCGCCATCTGCTCGACCAGCGCCGGGTTCCAGGCCGAAACGATCAGGCGGCGCGAGTCCGGGTTCTTCTTGATCATCTCGATCAGCTTGGCGATCTGGTCGATGGACTCGCCATTGGGCGCCGGCCAACTGCGCCACTGGTAGCCGTACACCGGGCCGAGGTTGCCGTTCTCGTCGGCCCACTCGTCCCAGATGCTGACGCCGTTGTCCTTGAGGTACTTGATGTTGGTGTCACCCTGCAGGAACCACAGCAGCTCGTGGATGATCGAGCGCAGGTGGCACTTCTTGGTGGTGACGATGGGGAAGCCGTCAGCCAGGTCGAAGCGCATCTGGTAGCCGAACACGCTGTAGGTGCCGGTGCCGGTGCGGTCTTCCTTGAAGGTGCCGTGCTCACGAACGTGGCGCATCAGGTCGAGATACTGTTTCATGGCGCGACTCCCTGGGCAGCCTGGCGTTTGTAGGCATAGGCGATCAGGCCGAGGCCAGCGAGAATCATCGGTATGCAGAGCACCTGGCCCATGGTCAGCCAGCCCCAGGCCAGGTAGCCGAGCTGGGCGTCCGGCACGCGGACGAATTCGACGATGAAGCGGAAGATGCCGTAGCACACGGCGAACATGCCGGACACGGCCATGGTCGGCCGCGGTTTGCGCGAATAGAACCAGAGGATGGTGAACAGCGCCACGCCTTCCAGGGCGAACTGGTACAGCTGCGACGGATGACGCGCCAGTTGCTGCGGGTCGGTGGGGAAGATCATCGCCCAGGGCACGTCGGTGGCCTTGCCCCACAATTCGGCATTGATGAAGTTGCCAATACGCCCGGCGCCCAGACCGATCGGCACCAGCGGCGCGATGAAGTCCATCAGCTCGAAGAAACTCTTGCCGTTGCGCTTGCCGAACCACCAGGTCGCCAGCATCACCCCGATCAGGCCGCCGTGGAAGGACATGCCGCCCTCCCAAACCCGCAGAATCTTCGCCGGATCGGCGACGTACGCAGAGAGATCGTAGAACAGCACATAGCCCAGGCGCCCGCCGAGGATCACCCCCATGGCCACCCAGAACACCAGGTCGGAAAGCTTGTCCTTGGTCCAGGTCGCGTCGAAACGCTCCAGCCGGCGCGAGGCCAACAGCCAGGCACCACCGATACCGACCAGGTACATCAGGCCGTACCAATGGATTTTCAGGGGACCGAGGGCGATGGCCACCGGGTCGATCTGCGGATAAGGCAGCATCCAGGACTCCTTAAATGAAAAAACTCAGGCCCACGCTGAACAGCAGCAGGGCGAACAGACGCTTGAGCAACAGTGGCGACAGGCGATGGGCCAGGCGCGCACCAAAACGGGCAAAGAACATGCTGGTCGTGGCTATTCCCAGCAATGCCGGGAGATACACGAAACCGACGCTCCATGGCGGCAGATTCGGGTTCCCCCAGCCGGTGAACATGAAACTCAAAGCACCGGCGATGGCGATCGGCAAACCACAAGCTGCCGAGGTTGCCACCGCCTGCTGGATCGGCACGCTGCGCCAGACCAGAAAGGGCACGGTCAACGAGCCACCGCCAATCCCGAAGATCGCCGAGGCCCAACCGATCACCCCGCCGGCTACCGTCAGTGTCGGCTTGCCTGGGACACCGCGGCTGGCCTTGGGTTTCAGGTCCAGCGACAACTGCGCCGCCACGACGATGGCGAAGGTGCCGATGATCTTCTGCAGCAACGGCCCCTGGATCAGCGCCGCCGTCATCGCCCCTAGCGCCGCACCGAGCAGGATACCCAGGGTCAGCCAGCGAAACAGCGGCCAACGTACCGCGCCCTTGCGATGATGTTCGAGCAGCGAATTGATCGAGGTAAAAACGATGGTCGCCAGAGAAGTGCCCACGGCCAGATGGGTGAGTACCTCCGCCGCCATACCCTGGGAGGTGAAGCTCAACACCAGCACTGGCACGATGATCAGGCCGCCACCCACGCCGAACAGGCCCGCCAGCACACCGGCAGCAGCCCCCAGCACCAGGTAGAGCAGCAGTTCCATCGGCACCCCCAAAAACAAAGCGGCATGGTAGCGGAAATGCCCCCTCAACGGCATACGGATCGACGGAACGGTTGCCGCACCGGGCGCAGCTCGCTAGCCTGCCAGACTCCACTATCGGAGGAATCCGCATGTGCCTGATCGTCTTCGCCTGGCAGCCCGAAAACCCGACGGTGCTGCGCCTGGCGGCCAATCGAGACGAGTTCTACGCGCGTCCCAGCGCCGCACTCGGTGAATGGCAAGATGCGCCTGGCGTGTTCGCTGGCCGTGACCTGCAGGCCGGCGGCACCTGGCTCGGCGTTACCGCGCAAGGCCGCTTCGCGGCGCTGACCAACATTCGCGACCCCAGGCAGAAAGCCGGCCCCCGTTCACGCGGCGCGTTGACGGCTGACTACCTGCTGGGCCAGGAGTCGGCACCGGCCTATCTCGACAGGATCATGCGCGACGCGGCCAAGCATGCCGGCTTCAACCTGCTGCTCGGCGACCGCCATCAGATCTGGCATTTCAACTCTCAAGAAGGGCGGCCTCGGCGACTGGAGAGCGGCATCTACGGCATGTCCAACGCCAACCTCGACACGCCCTGGCCGAAGCTGCTGCGCACCAGGAACGCCCTGAGCGACAGCATCGATGGCGAAGATGAGGATTTGCTTGCTCTGCTGACCGACCGCAGCCAACCGGCCGATCACCTACTACCAGACACCGGCGTGGGGCTGGCGACGGAGCGCCTGCTAGCGACTGCCTTCATCGCCAGCGAGACCTATGGCACCCGCGCCAGCACGGTGCTGAACCTTGGCAGAGATGGGGCCTGGAACATCACCGAGCGCAGTTTCGGCCCGCATGGTGCCCTGTTGGGCGAGGTCACCTTGCGCGGGTAGCCCGCGAATCTTGGCGGCGCAAAAGCTTCGCGAGCAGAGCTCGCTCCTACAGGTGAATCAGGCCTGGATATTGGACGCCGGGTTGATCACCCGGCCGAGGCCCAGGTTGCGCAATGCAAGGTGCAGGGTGCTGTAGATCAGGTGCGGGTTGTCCATGGTCAGCACCTGGCCGAGCAGTTCCTTGGCCTTGCTCTGGGTAACCTGACGCAGCAGCCATTTCACCTTGGGCAGGTTGGTGGCGTTCATCGACAGCGAGTCGAAGCCCATCGCCAGCAGCAACACGGCCGCCGCCGGATCACCCGCCATCTCTCCGCAGATGCTCACCGGCTTGCCTTCGAGATGCGCGTCGTTGACCACCTTCTGCAACGCCTGCAGCACTGCCGGGTGGAGGAAGTCGTAGAGATCGGCCACGCGCGGGTTGTTGCGGTCGACCGCCAGCAAGTACTGGGTCAGGTCGTTGGAACCGACCGAGAGAAAGTCCACCTGGCGTGCCAGTTCGCGGGTCTGATAAACCGCTGCTGGGATCTCGATCATCACGCCGATCGGCGGCAACGGCACGTCGGTGCCTTCGTCACGCACCTCGCCCCAGGCACGGTGGATCAGGTGCAGCGCCTCTTCCAGCTCCTGCGTACCGGAAATCATCGGCAGCAGGATACGCAGGTTGTTCAGCCCTTCGCTGGCCTTGAGCATGGCACGGGTCTGGACCAGGAAGATTTCCGGGTGATCCAGGGTCACGCGAATGCCGCGCCAGCCAAGGAAGGGGTTCTCTTCCTTGATCGGGAAGTAGGACAGCGACTTGTCGCCACCGATATCCAGGGTGCGCATGGTCACCGGCAACGGATGAAAGGCCTGCAGTTGCTCGCGGTAAGTGGCGAGCTGTTCCTTCTCGCTGGGGAAGCGCTCGTTGATCATGAACGGCACTTCGGTGCGGTACAGGCCAACGCCCTCGGCGCCACGCTGCTGAGCGCGAGCCACGTCAGCCAAAAGACCGGTGTTGACCCACAACGGCATGCGGTGGCCGTCGAGGGTCTCGCACGGCAACGCACGCAGGGCGTCGAGGCCTTCGGTGAGCTGGCGCTCCTCCTCGACTACCTCGGCGTACTGCTTGCTCAGCAGATCACTGGGGTTGGTGAAGACTTCGCCGTGATAGCCATCGACGATCAGCTTGATGCCATCGATCTTCGAGTACGGCAGATCGACCACACCCATGACCGTAGGAATGCCCATGGCACGCGCGAAGATGGCGACATGGGAGTTACCCGAGCCCGTCACCGAAATCAGGCCGAGCAGCTTGCCTTCCGGCACCTCGCCGAGCATCGCCGGCGACAGCTCCTCGCTGACCAGAATGGTGTTGTCCGGATAGACCAGCGAGGTCTTGCGTTCTTCCTGCAGGTAGGCGAGCAGGCGCCGGCCGAGGTCGCGCACATCGGAGGCACGCTCGCGCAGGTAAGCGTCATCCATCAGTTCGAAACGATTGACGTGGTCGAGCACCACCTGGCGCAAGGCGCCCTGCGCCCACTGGCCGGTGCGGATGACCTTGCGCACCTCGTTACCCAGCGCGGCATCTTCGAGCATCATCAGGTAGACGTCGAACAGCGCGCGCTCTTCCTTGCGCAGTTGAGTGGCAAGTTTCTCGGACAGCTCCTGCATGTCCTCGCGTACCCAGCCGAGCGCCTTGTCGAACAGCTCCAGTTCGGCAGCAATGTCATCCACGCTACGGTCTGGAACCACATTCAGATCAGCCGGGGGCAGCACCACGACAGCGGTACCGACCGCTGCCCCCGGCGCACCCGGCACGCCGACGAACTTGGCCTCCTGCACGCCCTTGCCTTGGCGACCGAGACCACGAATCGAGCCAGTGGCCTCGGCATGGGCGATAACGCCGGCGAGCTGCGCACTCATGGTGACCAGGAAGGCTTCTTCGCCTTCGTCGAACTGGCGACGCTCCTTCTGCTGCACGACCAGAACGCCCATCACGCGACGGTGGTGAATGATCGGTGCACCGAGGAAGGAGGCGTAGCGCTCTTCGCCGGTCTCGGCGAAGTAGCGGTAGCGGGGGTGACTGGCGGCGTCTTCGAGGTTCAGCGGCTCTTCGCGGCTACCGACCAGGCCGACCAGACCTTCGCTGGGGGCCATGCTGACCTTGCCGATGGAGCGTTTGTTGAGGCCGTCGGTGGCCATCAGCACGAAACGGTTGCTTTCCGGGTCGAGCAGGTAGACCGAGCAGACCTGGCTGCCCATGGCTTCCTTGACGCGCTGCACAATGATCGACAGCGCCGCCTTGAGATCCTTGGCGGCGTTTACTTCCTGGACGATCTTGCGCAGCGTATTGAGCATGCTCGATTGGGGTCCGTATCAGTCGCGCACTAAAAGGCGCGGGGCGAGTTCCTTGAGCGCGCGGCGATAGACCTCGCGCTTGAATGTGACCACCTGGCCCAGCGGGTACCAGTAGCTGACCCAGCGCCAGCCATCGAACTCGGGCTTGCCGGTCAGGTCCATGCGCACACGCTCTTCTGCTCCGGTCAGACGCAGCAGAAACCACTTCTGTTTCTGCCCGATGCACAGCGGCTGGCTGTGCGTGCGCACCAGACGCTGAGGCAGACGATAACGCAACCAGCCTCGGGTGCAGGCGAGGATATTCACATCCTGCTCTTCGAGCCCGACCTCTTCATTCAGTTCACGGTAAAGCGCCTCTTCCGGCGATTCACGATCATTGATGCCGCCCTGGGGAAACTGCCACGCATCCTGGTTGATACGCCTGGCCCAGAGCACCTGGCCGACATCATTGGTCAGGATGATGCCGACATTCGGGCGAAAACCATCAGAATCGATCACGGCAAGCAACCTCGTACACGCAAGTTCCGGCATTGTTCCACAAAGCCGGCGCGAGCAGCAACGCGGGTTTAGGCGCAGTTTGAAAGCCCCAGCAAAGCGGCTATTCTGGCGCCCCTCCCCCTTTTGCAGACAGGTATAGAACCGTGCGCTTGGCCCTTTTCGATCTCGACAACACCCTGCTCGCTGGCGACAGCGATCACAGCTGGGGCGAATTCATCTGCCAGCGCGGCCTGGTCGATGCAGCCGAGTATCTGGCCCGCAACGACGCCTTCTATGCCGACTACTGCGCCGGCAAGCTGGACGTGGTGGCCTACCAGAACTTCAGCCAGGCCATTCTCGGCCGCACAGACATGGCGCAACTGGCGCAATGGCACCGCGAGTTCATGGCCGAAGTGATCGAGCCGATCATCCTGGCCAAGGGCGAAGCGCTGCTGGCCGAACACCGCGTTGCTGGCGACAAGCTGGTGATCATCACGGCCACCAACCGCTTCGTCACCGCGCCCATCGCCGAGCGCCTGGGCGTGGAAACGCTGATCGCCACCGAATGTGGCATGCAGGACGGCCGCTATACCGGGCAGATCACCGGCATACCGTGCTACCAGGGCGGCAAGGTGACCCGACTGAACGAATGGCTGGCAGAGACGGGGTACAACCTCGACGGCGCCTACTTCTACAGCGACTCGCGCAATGACCTGCCGTTGCTGGAAGCCGTGGCCAAACCGGTAGCGGTCGATCCGGATGACGTGCTGCGCGCCACCGCCACCGAGCGCGGCTGGCCGGTGATTTCGCTGCGCTGAGGTGACGTAGGGTGCGCCGTGCGCACCAGGGTCCACCTCGTCTATCGTCGGTGCGCACAGCCTGGGCGGCCCCGCGACACCCTACGAAGGCTTGGCAGTCGAGATGCCTCGAATCACAGACCCTCTTCCCGCCTCTCGGGCACCCTCTCCCGACGGGAGAGGGTCAGCAGAAGCCGCTCTGCGGCTGCTTTAAACCGGCTTGGCGCCCATCAACGCCATGATCGCGATCAGCAATACCAAAATCAGCCCGGCATAGATCAGACACAGGCGCTTCAGCGCTGTCGGTGCTGGCGTATCACCCAGCGCACGCCAGACCGTCAGGCGGCCGGCCAGCAGCAAACCCAGCAGCATCATCAACGCATAGAGAATGCTGCCCAGCAGCAGCCAGGTCTGCCCTAGCGGCCAGCCGGCGGTGTCCACCAGCCAGTAGCCGGTGATCGGCAGGCTCAGCGCCAGCACGGCGAATGCCGGGAAGCTGAACAGCAGGGTCACACGCAGCTTGCGCGCCAGCACAGCCGCATCGCCACCCCGCTGAGCCTTGAACAGCATGACGCCATGGGCGATCAAGCCGAGCAGCAGCAAAATGCCTGGGGCGCTGTGGAGAATACGGACCAGCAGATAGTGTTCCATCGAGACTTCCTTTTTAGGTAGGGCGGGTGCAACCCGCCAACGCGCTCTGGCGGGTTACACCCGCCCTACGAGCTCGAAGGCATCAGCCCAGAAACAGCTTGTAGGCCGGATTCTCGCTCTCGTCCCAGTAGGGATATCCGATGGCGTCCAGCGCCTCCGGCACCAGATGGCGTTCGTCTTCCGGCACCTGCAACGCGGCCAGCACACGGCCATCGGCAGCGCCGTGGTTACGGTAGTGGAACATCGAGATGTTCCAGCGCCCGCCCAGCTTCTGCAGGAAGTTGAACAGCGCGCCCGGCCGTTCGGGGAACTCGAAGCGCAGCACCATTTCGTCGCCGACGCCCGCCGCATGGCCACCGACCATGTGACGGATGTGCAGCTTGGCCAGCTCGTTCTCGGTCAGATCCAGCACTGGGAAGCCTTGCGCGCGCAGGCCCTCGACCAGCGCGGCACGCGGATCGTTCTCCGGGTGCGTCTGCACACCGACGAAGATGTGCGCTTCACGGCCGGTGTGATAGCGGTAGTTGAATTCGGTGATCTGGCGCTTGCCCAGCGCCTCGCAGAAGGCCTTGAAGCTGCCGGGCTGCTCGGGGATGGTCACAGCGATGATCGCCTCGCGCTTCTCGCCCAGCTCGGCGCGCTCGGCCACATGGCGCAGGCGGTCGAAATTGACGTTGGCGCCGGAGTCGATGCCCACCAGCACTTCACCCTTGGCGCCTTCGCGCTCGACGTACTTCTTGATCCCAGCCACGGCCAGCGCGCCAGCCGGCTCGGTGATCGAGCGAGTGTCATCGTAGATGTCCTTGATCGCCGCACAGATTTCATCGGTGCTGACGGTGATCACCTCATCGACGTGGTGCTTGCAGATGTCGAAGGTGTGCTGGCCGATCTGCGCCACCGCCACGCCATCGGCGAACAATCCGACGGTCGGCAATACCACGCGCTCGCCCGCTGCCATCGCCTGCTGCAGGCAGTTGGAGTCGTCCGGCTCGACGCCGATCACCTTGATCTCGGGGCGCAGGTACTTCACGTACGCCGCGATACCGGAGATCAGGCCGCCGCCACCGACCGGTACGAAGATGGCGTCGATGCGCCCCTGGTGCTGACGCAGCACCTCCATGGCCACAGTGCCCTGACCAGCGATCACCAGCGGATCGTCGTACGGATGGATATAGGTGTAGCCCTTCTCTTCCACCAGTTTCAGCGAATGCGCCAGCGCCTCGGGGAAGGCGTCGCCGTGCAGCACCACCTTGCCACCACGCGAACGCACGCCCTGCACCTTCAGCTCCGGGGTGGTGCGCGGCATGACGATGGTCGCCTTCACCCCCATGTGCTTGGCGGCCAGGGCCAGGCCCTGGGCGTGGTTGCCGGCCGAGGCGGTGACCACGCCGCGCGCCAGATCTTCGGCGGACAGCTGTGCCAGCTTGTTATAGGCGCCGCGAATCTTGAACGAGTACACCGGCTGCAGATCCTCGCGCTTGAGCAGAATCTGGCTGCCCAGTCGCTCGCTGAGCTGACGGGCGGGTTGCAGCGGGGTTTCCACCGCGACGTCGTAGACGCGCGAGGTGAGGATCTTCTTCACGTACTGTTCGAGCATGGCGATTTCGCAGGCGTTCGGGCTTGGAGGGGACTGCCGAGTCTACCCCAGCGCCGCGCCAGGCGACCATACGAAACGCACGGGTTTTGCCCCGTCAGCCCAGCACTTGCGGCTATAATTCGCGCCTCGTTCCCCATCTTCCCAGGCATTCCCCCGCGATGAACCAGGATCAGCTGAAACAGGCTGTGGCCCAGGCCGCCGTCGACCACATTCTCCCGCGCCTCGACAGCAAGAGCATCGTCGGTGTCGGCACCGGCTCCACCGCCAACTTCTTCATCGACGCGCTGGCCCAGCACAAGATGGAATTCGACGGTGCCGTGGCCAGCTCCGAAGCCACCGCCGCGCGCCTGAAAGGCCACGGCATCCCGGTGTACGACCTCAACGCCGTCAGTGATCTGGAGTTCTATGTCGACGGCGCCGACGAGAGCGATGAGCACCTGAACCTGATCAAGGGCGGCGGCGCCGCGCTGACCCGCGAGAAGATCGTTGCCGCCGTGGCCAAGACCTTCATCTGCATTGCCGACGCCAGCAAGCTGGTGCCGGTACTGGGCGAATTCCCGCTGCCGGTGGAAGTGATTCCGATGGCCCGCAGTCATGTGGCCCGCGAGCTGGTGAAACTGGGCGGTGATCCGGTGTACCGCGAAGGCGTGCTGACCGACAACGGCAACATCATCCTCGACGTGCACAACATGTCGATCACCGACCCGGTGAAGCTGGAAACGGACATCAACGCCATCGTCGGTGTGGTCACCAACGGCCTGTTCGCCGCCCGCCCGGCGGATCTGCTGCTGCTCGGCACCGCTGACGGCGTGAAAGAACTCAAACGCTAGAACCTAGCCCGGATGAAATCCAGGGATGCCTGACGCAATGCTCCCGGATTGCATCCGGGCTACGGAGCCTGCCAATGCGCCGCCTACTCCAGCAAGCGGCGCAGTTCCTCGCTTATCGGCATCGGTTGAAAAGCGCTGACCCGCGCCCGCCCGATGTTACCGATGGGCACCCAGATACGTGAGAACAGCAGGGCTGCGACGATCCTCGGAATCTGACCTGACACCTCGCGCATATCCCCCAGCTGCCAGCCAGCCCGCAGCATCAACCAATGCGAACGCGCATGCAGCCAAGGGCGACGCTGGGTAAGGATATGCGCGCGCTCCAGCCACATCAGGGCTTCGGCGTTGCGACGGTCACCAAGAGCCCGCGTCGCCTGGGTGAAGGCTTCGTCGATGGCTTTGCTCAGTTCCACATGCATGGCGGACACCCTCATTTGCGCAGCAAGCGCAAGCCGTTGAACACCACCAGCAGGCTCACGCCCATGTCGGCGAACACAGCCATCCACATGGTCGCCTCGCCAGCCAGGGTCATGCCCAGGAAGATCGCCTTGATGCCCAGTGCCAACACGATGTTCTGCAGCAGTATCGCGTGGGTCTGCCGGGACAGGCGGACGAAGGCGGGGATCTTGCGCAGATCATCATCCATCAGCGCGACATCTGCGGTTTCGATGGCGGTGTCGGTGCCGGCAGCGCCCATGGCGAAACCGATTTCGGCCTTGGCCAGCGCCGGGGCATCGTTGATGCCATCACCAACCATGCCGACGACCTTACCCTGCGCCTGGCGCGCCTCGACCCAGGCCAGTTTGTCCGCTGGCAGCAGGTCGCCACGCGCCTCGTCGACGCCGACCTGCTCGGCGATGGCTGCAGCGGTATGGGCGTTGTCACCGGTCAGCATGCAGGTACGCACACCCAGCGCGTGAAGGTCGGCAATCGCCTCGCGGCTGGTCTGGCGCACGGTGTCGGCCACGGCGAAGAGCATCAGCGCGCGCTGCTCGTCACACAGCACCACCACACTCTTGCCCTGGCGCTCCAGCGCCTCCAGACGCTCTTCCAACTGCGCGGAGCAGAGCCCGAGTTCTTCGACCAGGCGATGGTTACCTATATAGAGCAGCTTGCCATCGACCATGCCCTTGGTGCCGCGCCCAGGTAGCGCCTCGAAGTCCTCGACCTCATGCAGTGCCTGCCCCTGCTCTTGCGCGCGCAGAGCCAGTGCTCGGGAAACCGGGTGATCCGAGCGCGCGGCCAGACTCGCTGCCCAGACGGCGTGGATCGGCTCATCCGTGTCCAGCAGATGAACACTGTCGGTCTGCACCGGCTTGCCGTGGGTCAGGGTGCCGGTCTTGTCCAGCGCCAGTTGGGCCAGGTGCCGACCGTTCTCCAGGTACACGCCGCCCTTGATCAGGATGCCCTTGCGCGCCGCCGCCGCCAGCCCGCTGACGATGGTCACCGGGGTAGATATCACCAACGCACAGGGGCAGGCCACCACCAGCAGCACCAGGGCGCGGTAGATCCAGTCGAACCAGGCGCCGCCGATGACCAGCGGAGGCAGCACGGCCACCGCCAGGGCGAAAGCGAACACCGCCGGGGTATAGATGCGCGAGAACTGATCGACGAAACGCTGGGTCGGAGCACGCGAGCCTTGCGCCTCCTCCACTGCATGGATGATGCGCGCCAGCGTGGTGTCGCGCGCCGCAGCGGTAACGCGAAACTCCAGTGAACCAGCTTCGTTGATGGTGCCAGCGAAGACCGGATCACCCGCACGCTTTTCCACCGGCAGGCTTTCTCCGGTGATCGGCGCCTGGTTGACCGTCGAAGAACCACCGACCACTTCACCATCGAGGCTGATGCGCTCACCAGGGCGCACGCGCACCACGGCGCCGAGGTCGATGGCCTGCACGTCGACTTCCTGCCAAGCGCCATCGGCCTGTTTCACCGTCGCACGAGGTGGCGCCAGATCCATCAGGCCGCGAATCGCGTTGCGCGCGCGATCCAGCGAGCGCGCCTCGATCAATTCCGCCAAGGTGAACAGCACCATGACCATCGCCGCCTCCGGCCACTGGCCGATAAACACAGCACCGGTCACGGCGATGCTCATCAGGGCGTTGATGTTGAGGTTGCGGTTCTTCAGGGCGATCCAGCCCTTTTTGTAGGTGTTCAGCCCACACAGGCTGATGGCTGCGACGGCCAGCAGCGCCATCAGCCAATCCGGACCTAGCGTGGTGAAATGCACGACCTCCGAAGCGGTTGCCAACACAGCGGCAAGCGTCAGCGGCCACCAGGGCTTCTTCGCAGGCGCAGCGACTGGCTGTTGCGCGGCGCTCTCACCCTCGAGCTGTGGGGTAAAGCCCAATGCGCTGATGGCAGGTAGCACCTGCGCCAGCACGCCTTCGTCATGGCTGACAGTGAGCACGCGCTGCAGCAAGTTGAACTGCAGAGCGGCCACACCGGGCAGCCGGCCCAAGGCGCCGCGAATCAAGCGCTCCTCCGTGGGGCAGTCCATCTGCTCGATGCGGATGCGGGTATTCACCGCCCCAGCTAACGGCTCATCTGTCGACGACGGCACGGGCTGGCGATCATGCTCACGGTGGTCGTGATCATGCTTGGCGTGTACGGGCGGCTGTTCGTGCGAATGGTCGCAGCAACGGCTCATGGCAAATCTCCCTGAGGTATCTGTTGCTGAGTACACACCCTGTAGTCACTATAGGGTCAAGCACCCAAGGAGGCGATTGCATGAAAATCGGAGAATTGGCGAAAAAGGCCGGCTGCCAGGTAGAGACCGTGCGCTATTACGAACGCGAAGGCCTGCTACCGGCGCCCGCACGCAGCGAAGGTAACTACCGCCTGTACGGCCCCCCGCACCTGGAACGCCTGGTGTTCATCCGCAATTGCCGCACCCTGGACATGACCCTGGAGGAGATTCAGCGCCTGCTGGCGCTGCGCGACCTGCCGCACGAGAGCTGTGCCGGCATCAACAGCCTGGTTGACGAACATATCGAGCACGTCGAGGCGCGCATCAACAGCCTGCTGGCTCTGCGCGACCAACTCGCCGAGTTGCGCGACCGTTGCAACGGCCCACAGGAAGCAGAGGACTGCGGCATTCTGCGCCAGCTCAATGTCAGCGGCGGCGTGCAGCCGTTACCGGACGACGGCCATACCCATGTCGGCAAGAGCCATTCACATTGATGGACTACGCTTGCAGAGCACCGCTCCGGCATACCGCCGGGCCCCCGGGGAGAAATGAACATGTCTGGAAAGTTCGAGTTGAAACAGGCCAAAGACGGCCAGTTCCACTTCAACCTGCTGGCGAGCAACGGCCAGGTCATCCTCAGTAGCGAGATGTACAAGGCCAAGGACTCGGCGCTGAACGGCATCGAGTCGGTGAAGAAGAACTCACAACGCGAGGGCGCCTTCGAGACCAAGACCTCGAGCAACGACAAGCACTACTTCCTGCTCAAAGCCACCAATGGCCAGGTGGTCGGGCAGAGCCAGATGTATGCCAGTGCCGCCAGTTGCAAGAGCGGCATCGAATCGGTGCAGAAAAATGCGCCCAATGCGCAAACGGATGACCAGACGGGCTAGCAGGCTGCTGAAAACGTAGACGAGGCAGGCAAGACAATACCGATGGCGGCCCCGCAAAAACGGCCGAAAAACGGTCGGAGTCGCGCTCGACTTTACAAGCTGTAAATGAGCATTTTGACTGGGCTCGCACGCGAGGCCGTTTTTAACGCAGTATTGCCAACGCAGGCAGTTTTTCAGCAGCCTGCTAATCGTTCTGCTTCCTAAACACGTAGAACAGGTTCGGCTCGCTGATCAGGTAGAGGTTGCCGTCGTCATCGGTCGCCACACCCTCGGCCTGCGGCACACTGCGCTGCAGGCCATGCTGGCCACGCAGCAACGACAGGGTGCTGACAGGCTTGCCGTCGGCGTTTAATTCGATCACCAGGCGCGATTCATCCGACAGCGCCAGCAGATGTCCGGTCGCCGTATCGAAATCCAGGCTGGAGAGATCGCGCACGAACAACCGGGCGTCGCGCTTCGGGTCGGTATTGACCTGCAGCGCCAGCGGCTTGCTCTCGTCGACATGGGGGAAACCCAACACTTCGAAGATGCGCACCGGGTCGCGCTCCTTGGCTACCAGCAGACGCTGGTTCTTCGCATCGTAGGCCAGGCCCTCGAAACCCTTGTTGCCATTGCGGCCGATCCCCAGGGAAAGCTGCTGGAAGTCGGCGGCATCGATCACCCGCGTGGCGTCGTCTATACGTACCTTGACCAGACGCTGCTCGCGCTCGTCGGCGATCACGTAGACACCGGGCGCCACGTACTCGATAGCCTCGGGATCACCAAAACCCTCGAGGTCGATAGTGCGCTTGAGCTCACCGTCCAGGCTCATCTCGATCACCTTGGCCGGCTTGTTGGTAACGCTGAACAGACTGCGCCGATCCGGATCGTAGGTCAGCGCCGAGACATCACTGATATCGGCAATGGGCTTGGCCTCGATCACCACGCGGTAGTCGCCCAGCCACAGTGACTGCTCGCGCCACTGCGCACCGTGCTGCCACTCTTGCACGGAGAACCAGGCTCGCTCGAACAACCGATACTGCTGGCCCAGCACGGCTCCAATCAACAGCACGAACAACAGCAGATAAAGCCAGGGGTTGATGGAGAGCAGACGACGCATGATGAGTTTCTCTGACTACCACGGAAAAGCCCGCCACGGGCTTAACGTGGCGGGCGGGCGGAATATCGCGATCAGTTGATCAGTTCGACGCGATCGACATCGATCTCGCGGCTGTTGAAGTCCTTGTCGACTTCACCGGTCAGGCGCACCTTGGCGGTTTCCGAGACTTTCTGGCCCGGCCAGTCTTCATCATCGATTTCCACCTGGATGGTGCCGGTGGCGTCCTTGAACTCATAGAGTTCGTCCTGCAGACGCTTGACGATCTGGCCTTCCAGTACGACATGAGTGTCGTCGGCAGCTTGCAGTGCAGCAGATACGGTGGTGACCTGCGGGGTAGCACCCGGGCCGGTATAACCGGTGGCGAAAGCAGCAGTGCTGAGCAGCGGCAGAACCATCAGAGCGAGAGCGGTACGTTTCATGGTGTGAACCTCGTTGTTCGTAAGTGACGGGGTCAGATTAGTGCCGCTAGCTGAAGCCAGACTGAATCGACGCTTAAGCGAAACTGAATCCGTCACGGACGCTCAACCAGCATCCGGTGCCAGCTTGCTGAAGACATAGAACAGGTTGGGTTCGGCGACGATATAGATGTTGCCCTCCTCATCCATGGCTACGCCCTCGGCCTGCTTGATGCCTTGCTCCAGGCCGTTGAGACCGCCGGTAAGACTGAGAAAGCTGACCGGATGACCGCTGCGATCCAGTTCCAGCAGCATGCGCGACTCGTCGGACAGCACCAGCAGGTGACCCGTACGCTCATCGACGCTGAGCGAGGAAATGTCGCGCACGCCCAGATTGCCAGCCATCAGCGGCTGCAATTGACCTGCGTGACCACCCGGGAAAGGCAAACTGAACAAGCCCAGCGGACCGCGCTCCTTGCCAAGCAGCAGGCTGTGGCTACGCGAGTCCCAGCCCAGTCCTTCGAAACCCTTGTTGCCTGCCTCGGCGAACCCCAGGTCGAAGCCGGGAAAGTTGGCTGCGTCCAGTTCGAGATCGTCGTCACCCAGGGTGAAGGTCGTCAGTTGGCGACGGCGCTCGTCGACGATGGCCATGCGGCCGTTGTCCATCATCTCCACGCCTTCAGGGTCGGCGAAACCCTTGAGCTCGATCCGGCGCAGCACTTCACCTTCGCGCGACAACTCCACCAACAGCGGATGCTTGCCGGTGACGGTGAACAGCGTGCCGGTGAGTGGGTTGTAGGTCAGCCCCGAGGTCTCGTCCTTCTCCAGGCCGGTCAGGGCCTTGGCCTGGATCACCGCGCGATAGCCCGGCAGCCAGACACTGGCCAGACGATCGATCAGCGGCGTCGAGCGCTCCTGCAACCATAACTGAGCACGGTCATCCCAATGCTGGGTCTGCGCCAAGGTGCCCAAAGCAACGACTACCAAGCCAGACAGCCAGTAGCGGGGGCGGCGAATCGTATGAAGGAGAGCGGGCATCGACGGCAACTCGGCTGCGTAATGGCAATCCGACATCCACTGTCGAGGGGGAGTTCCGCCGTCCGATGGACGGCGGCTGACTTCAGCGCTCGGGCACGCTGACTGCCTCTTATAGCACGCGGCTGGTGAAACTACTGTGGTCGACCAATTCCAACACCAGCTCATCGCCCTTGTTCAGCGCGCCAACGCCGACCGGCGTGCCGGTGAGGATGACGTCGCCCGGCTGCAGGGCGAAATGTCCGGCCATGTGCTGGATCATCGTGACGATGGGGTTGAGCATGTCGCGGCTGTTGCCGTCCTGACGGGTTTCGCCGTTGATCACCAGACGAATGCCGATATCGGCCAGGTCCTCGATGGCATCGCCCGGCACGAAGGGCGCCAGTACGCAGGCACCGTCGAAGCTCTTGGCGATTTCCCAGGGATAGCCCTTCTCCTTGAGCTTGGCCTGCACGTCGCGCAGGGTCAGATCCAGGGCCGGGGCGAAGCCGCTGATGGCGTCACGCACTTCCTCGGCATCGGGTTTCTTCGAAAACGGCTTGCCGATCAGCACGGCGATTTCCGCCTCGTAATGCACCGAACCACGATCCTCGGGAATGGCGAAACCGCCATCGAGCGGCACCACACAGGAGCCCGGTTTGATGAACAGCAAAGGCTCGCTGGGCACCGGGTTATTTAGTTCCTTGGCGTGCTCGGCGTAGTTGCGGCCGATGCAAACGACCTTGCCAAGTGGAAAGTGGACGGTGGTTCCGTCGACGTACTGGTGCTGATAGCTCATCACCGACTCCTGTGTTGTTCGTATTGTGGATGGCTCGGCTTGTGGCCGGACGTCGTACCTTAAACGAGGTGGCGCCGTCGTGCACCGCATACGAAAACGCCCATCGGTCGGATGGGCGTTTTTTCGTCAGGCGAAGATCTTGCCGGGGTTCATGATTCCGTTGGGATCGAATACCGCCTTGATCGCTTTCATGCAGGCAATCTCGGCTGCCGAGCGGCTGTACTGCAGGTAGTCGCGCTTGGTCATACCGACGCCGTGCTCGGCGCTGATCGAACCGTTGTATTTCTCGACGGTCTCGAACACCCACTTGTTGACCAGCGCGCACTTGGTGAAGAAGTCTTCCTTAGCCAGATTCTCGGGCTTGAGAATATTCAGGTGCAGGTTGCCGTCACCGATATGGCCATACCAGAGCACATCGAAGTCCGGGTAGTTGACCGAAACGATGTCATCGATGTCCTTGAGGAACGCCGGCACCTGACTGACGGTGACGGAGATGTCGTTCTTGTATGGCGTCCAGTGGCTGATGGTTTCGGAGATATATTCACGCAGCTTCCACAGGTTCTGCAGTTGCTGCTCACTCTGGCTCATCACGCCGTCGAGCACCCAGCCTTGCTCCACGCAATGCTCGAAGGTGGCCAGGGCTTCGTTGGCCACGTCCTCATTCAATGCCTCGAACTCCAGCAGGGCATAGAACGGCGTGCGACTCTCGAACGGCGCCGGCACATCGCCACGGCCGAGAATCTTCTCCAGGCAGCGGTCGGAGAAGAACTCGAAGGCGGTCAGATCGAGCTTGCCCTGGAAGGCATGCAGCACCGGCATGATCGAGTCGAAGTCAGGTGTGCCAAGTACCATCGCGGTGAGGTTCTTCGGTGCACGCTCCAGGCGCATGGTCGCTTCGACCACGAAGCCCAGCGTACCTTCCGCGCCGATGAACAGCTGGCGCAGGTCGTAGCCGGTGGCGTTCTTGATCAGGTCGCGGTTCAACTCCAGCAGCTCGCCAGTGCCGGTGACCACTTTCAGCCCGGCCACCCAGTTACGGGTCATGCCGTAGCGAATCACCTTGATTCCGCCGGCATTGGTGCCGATATTGCCGCCAATCTGGCTGGAACCGGACGAAGCGAAATCCACCGGGTAATAAAGGCCCTTCTCTTCAGCGAACAGTTGCAGCTGCTTGGTTACTACACCGGGCTGGCAGACCACAGTACGGTCGTATTCGTTGAATTCGACGATGCGGTTCATGTAGTCGAACGACACCACCACCTCGCCATTGGCCGCCACCGCAGCGGCGGACAGACCGGTGCGGCCGCCCGACGGCACCAGCGCGATCTTGTGCTGATTGGCCCAGCGTACGATGGCCTGCACCTGCTCGGTGGTCTTGGGGAAGACGATGGCAGAAGGTGCCGGGGCGAACTGCTTGGTCCAGTCCTTGCCGTAGGTTTCCAGGGAATCGGTATCGATCAGCACCTTGCCGGGCTCAACCAGGGTCTTCAGCTCTTCGATCTGGGCGGAGGTGGTCATCTACGGAACTCTCAAAGGATTCATGGTCGCCCTGAGAACCATTCAGGTCGCAACCGAGCATTGAAAAAGGCGAACATGCTAGCATACGCACCCCGCGAATCGAGCCATGCGGCGATTTGCGGGCGCTGGCTGAGTTTCTCGGCCCTTCCCTGACAACATCCCTGGGACAACAGGTACTCCGATGAGCAAGACCTCTCTCGACAAGAGCAAGATCAAGTTCCTTCTTCTCGAAGGCGTCCACCAGAATGCCGTGGACACTCTGAAGGCCGCCGGCTACAGCAACATCGAGTACCTCAAGGGCGCGCTGTCAGGCGAAGAGCTGAAAGAAAAGATCGCCGATGCCCACTTCATCGGTATCCGCTCGCGCACCCAGCTGACCGCCGAAGTCTTCGACTGTGCGAAGAAGCTGGTCGCCGTCGGTTGCTTCTGCATCGGTACCAACCAGGTCGATCTGGACGCTGCCCGCGAGCGTGGCATCGCCGTATTCAATGCGCCCTACTCCAACACCCGTTCGGTGGCAGAGCTGGTGTTGGCCCAGGCCATCCTGCTGCTGCGCGGCATTCCCGAGAAGAACGCCTCCTGCCACCGTGGCGGCTGGATCAAGTCGGCAGCCAACTCCTTCGAAATCCGTGGCAAGAAGCTGGGTATCGTCGGCTATGGTTCCATCGGCACTCAGCTCTCGGTTCTGGCCGAAGCCATGGGCATGCAGGTGTTCTTCTATGACACCGTGACCAAACTGCCACTGGGCAACGCCACGCAGATCGGTGACCTGTACGAGCTGCTGGGCCTGTGCGACATCGTCTCGCTGCACGTACCGGAGCTGCCGTCCACCCAGTGGATGATCGGTGAGAAGGAAATCCGCGCGATGAAGAAAGGCGGCATCCTGATCAACGCTGCACGCGGCACCGTGGTCGAGCTGGACCACCTGGCCCAGGCGATCAAGGACGAGCACCTGATCGGCGCCGCCATCGACGTGTTCCCGGTCGAGCCCAAGTCCAACGACGAAGAGTTCGAGAGCCCGCTGCGCGGTCTGGATCGGGTGATCCTGACCCCGCACATCGGCGGCTCCACCGCCGAAGCCCAGGCCAACATCGGCCTGGAAGTGGCCGAGAAGCTGGTCAAGTACAGCGACAACGGCACCTCGGTGTCCTCGGTCAACTTCCCCGAAGTGGCCCTGCCGGCACACCCGGGCAAACACCGCCTGCTGCACATCCACGAGAACGTTCCTGGCGTGATGAGCGAGATCAACAAGGTCTTCGCCGACAACGGCATCAACATCTCCGGCCAGTTCCTGCAGACCAACGACAAGGTCGGCTATGTGGTGATCGACGTCGACGCCGAGTACTCCGACTTGGCGCTGGAGAAGCTGCAGCACGTCAATGGCACCATCCGCAGCCGCGTTCTGTTCTAAACCGGAGCTGCTGCGCGTCGGCGATACGGCGTTGGGAACGACCTCGGAGATGCTCATTTACTGACGCAAACTCCGCGCTCCTCGGTCGCTCCCGCCTTGTCTCGCTCTAGCTCGCGAGCCCCGGCGGTATGCAGAAATGAACAAAGGGAGGCTTCGGCCTCCCTTTTCTTTATCTCGCGGACGGATATGTAGGAGCGAGCTCTGCTCGCGAAGCTGCCCATGTTCGCGAGCAGAGCTCGCTCCTACGACTCTAAAGCGCCAATTTGTTCCAGCCGCGTCAATTCGGCTGCCGCTTCGTCCAACTGCGCCTCGTTGAACACCGTCACCCCGGCTCGCTTCAACAGGGCGGCGGTCACCCCCTCGCCCGACACGCGCAAACCGCTGAAGCTGCCATCGTAGTTCTCCAGATTGCCGCACGAGGGGCTGCGCGCCTTGAGCAGGGCAAGCTGGATGCCGTGCTCGCGCACCAGCGCCAGCGCCTGCTCGGCGCCGTCGACGAAGGCTGCCGTGACATCTTCACCATCAATCGTCAGGACTGGCAGCCGACCATCCAGTACCGCCCCACCCTGGCCGCCGCGGATTTCCGCAGGCGGGCGCGGGGTTGGCAAACCACCCGCCACCTCCGGGCACAGCGCGACGACGCGCCCCTCGTCCAGCCACTGCTGAAGCTGGTCGAAAGGACCATGCGCACCACCGTCATAACGCACCCGATGCCCGAGCAGGCAGCGGCTGACCAGAATCTTCTGCATCGACACTCTCCATCAAGCTCGTCAGGGTAACCGCCGGTAACACCGCCGTCAGCCCTTTCTTCGGTAGCCCTCGAATGCCCCGCAAAGCCCGCCTGCCGCGACCTTGCGGCCTATCCTTCGGCGGGAAGCGGCGTTGCCCCATGGCATTGCGAAAGGGGCACAACCAGACTGGCGCAGACAACCAGGGAGGTTCCCGTCCATGTCCAAACCACTTCGCACGATTTTCCTGCCGCTGCTGTGCTGCACGGCGCTGCTCGCTTCTTCAGCCCAGGCCGCATTGCAGGCGCTGGAAGATGAAAGCCTCAGTCAGATCAGCGGCCAGGCCGGCATCACCATCCGCCTCGACCTGATGGCGCGGATCGACGAAATCCGCTGGCAGGACGATGGCGGTAGCCTGGCGCTGCGCAACGTGAAGATCGACAACGGTTGCCTCAAGCCCAGCGATTGCGATGGCTATGCCCTGGGCCCCGCTCAATTAGGTGCGAGCGTGCCGATTCTGGGCCTGGAGGTGCCGACACTGGAGGTGGATGTGGTCAAGGGCAGCAACGGTCAGAGCCAGCTGCAACTGAAACTACCGAATCTGACCGCGATCAACCAGCAACTCGGCCCACTGGGAAAACTGGTGATCCGCGCGCGAGTGGCCAGTGATGTCTATATCGGCAATAGCAGCATTGGCAATGTCGCGCTGCACGACCTGCGCGATATCAACGGCACCATCAAGGTCTGGGGCCACTGAGCAAGGCGCCGAGCCTTACAGCACGTCGGTGCCGCGACGCCTGAACCAGCCCGTCAGCGACAGCCGCTCGCGGGTGGCTGGCAGCACCTCGTGGGGCATATCGCCGGAGAGAAACAGCGCCAGGGTGCCAGCCTGGGGTAGCACGTCATGTTCGCGGCCATCGCTCAGATACAGGCGCAACGCCCCGCCCTGCTCGGCCTGCCAGCTGTCGTTCAGGTAGAGCACCGCCGATACCGCGCGTCGATCGTCGTCGCGAAAGCGGTCGAGATGACGCAGGTAAAAAGCCCCCGGCTCGTAGCAGGCGAAGTGGCACTCGTAGTCTTCCAACCCCAGAAACAGCGCCTGATTGAGGGCCTGGCGCAGGTCATCCATCAGGTGCAGGTACTGGTCACAAGCCTGGTTCTGACCAGGCTCCAGCCATTGGATGCGGTCCCCGCGAATCCCTTCCTGCACCTGCTGAGCGCTGCCGCGACCAACACTGGCGGCACTCAGCTCGCCACGGCGCTCACGCTTATGGCACTCAGCAGCCAGTTCGCGGGTCAGACCCTCTGGGGCGAACAACGCCCGCTGCGACCAGCCCTGGCTGGCAAGGTCGTCGATAAGGCTGGAAAAGGGGTCTTGCTGGCGGGGTTCTGTCATGGCGCGATTGTACAGCGCCGGCTAGCCGCTAGACATAGCTCGACAAGCCCCTTTCAGCCACCGAAAATAGCGGGCCGCAGCACCTTGCGGCCGACTCGGAAAGTTTGCCAAGGAGTTCTCGATGCGCGTTCTGTTTGCCCTGCTGCTGATTGGCCTGACCTTGCCGGCCCTGGCCGACGATCACCTGCGCCTGTATCAGGCTGCTGGCTGGCCGCAACAGCGCGAACATTTCAACCAGGCGCTCGACGCGGCCCAGCAGCGCTACCGCAGCACCCTGCCTCCGGCGGTGTTCCAGGCCCTGGTGGATAACAGCAATCACCGCTTCGCCGCTGCCGCCATCGACCAACGCGCACAAAACAGCCTGCGCCTGCAACTGGCCGACCCGCAGCCGGCGCTGGCCTTCTTCGAATCCGCACTGGGTCGCAAGATCGTCGCCGCCGAGACGCTGGCAACGCGTAGCGATCAGTTGGCCAAGTACGCCAATGGCCTGCCGCGCACCGATGCCGACGCCACTCGCCGCCTGCTGATTCGCCACCTGGCCCAGGCGCTGCCGGCGAAAGAGGCCGGCGCCGAAGTCAGCCTGGCGCTGGCCGGCGTCGCGGCCGACAGCCTCAGCCAGATGATTCCCGGCCTGCTCGGTGGTGGTCAGGCTCAGGGGCTGCTCAATGGCCAGCGCGAGCGCCTGATGACGCAGATCGAACAGGATCTGGACAACACCCTGCTGCATGTCTATCGCGACTTGAGCGACCCGGAGCTGGAGCAGTTCGTCGAATTCGCCCAGTCCGATGCCGGCAAGGCCTATTACCAGGCCGCCCTGCAGTCGCTGCGGGCCGGCCTTGCCGTGGGCATGAGCAGCAATGAGCTGGAGCCGGCGCCGCAGGGCATCTGAAAACCAGCTTGAGTGGGGCCCTCATATAGGAGCGAATTCATTCGCGATCCTAGCGGTTTCGGCGCTAACGCCCATCGCGGATAAATCCGCTCCTACCTTTTCTGGGGCCGCAGGGAATCAAGCCAGGCGCTCGCGCAGAAAATCGAAGTAACGCCGACGCAACCCCTCGTTCTCGTTGGCCAGGTGGTGGCGCGCTTCGCTCAGCCGCAGGATCTGCGGCTGATGGAACTTGTCCTGCAGCACCGCGAGGTTGTAGCGCCAGTCCACGGTCATATCCGCCTCACCCTGAATGATCAGCGGGCTGTGCTGGCTGCGTCCGGCGGCCTCGATATGCGGCACCCACTTGGCCAGCGCACCGACCCAGGCGGTCGGCAGGCTGCGCGGCTGCAAGGGATCGAGGTGGTGCACGAAGTCGATGAAGGTGGCGTCGCTGGAGTTGTCGCTGAAGCGCCGCGGGATTTCGCGGACGAACCGGCTGAGCACCCGATAGCTGAGCTTCGACCAGCCCCAGGCGCGCGGGCGCACCAGCGGCGCCAGAAGAATGCTCTGCCCCAGCTCCGGGCGCTTGCCATCCGTGAGCAGGTAATCCAGCAATATTGCCCCGCCGGTGCTCTGCCCACACAGGTGCCAGGGCTGCGGCAGCCCCAGCTCGCCGGCCTGCTCGAACAGCCCGCCCAGCACCTGCTGATACTCGGCGAAATCACCGATGCTGGCGCGTGCACCGCTGGACAGCCCGTGCCCTGGCAGGTCACAGGCGAGCACGGCGAAGTTCATGCTCAGCGCCCAGTCGACCACATGTCGGTACAAGCCCATATGATCGTAATAGCCGTGCAGCAACAGCAGCGTGCCGCGCGGTTCGGCCGGCGCCCACAGCTGCACGGCAATCTGGTAACCAGCGGCATTGAAGCTACCGAGACGGTTGTCCAGCCCGGCAAAACGCGCAGCCAGGTCGAAACCGTAGAAGCTGCGATACGCCTGCAGCGCTGGCAAATCCAGGCGCGCTGCGGCCAAGGGTCGCAGCAAGGGGCGCAGTTGATCGGGCTGAAACGGCTCTGACATAAGACTTTCCATAGGTTGCGCGAGGCGCGCGGGCAATCCCGACACCATCGCCTCGAATGCTGCGATATTCAGCTGCCCGACGCATCGTGGCAAGCTACACGCCCTTTTTACGCCCGGCCCGCCTCATGCCCCGCCTGTCACCCAAGAACCTGTTCGTCGCCCTGCTCGTCCTGGCCTGGCTGGTCGGCATGGCGCTGGCCTACCGCTGGTTCGAAACGCGTTACCTGCGCACCTTCGACGAACGCGCGGCGGTGTTCTCCGGCGCCGAGCTGCAACTGCCCACCGAGCTGAGCGGCCCCGGCGATATCCGCCTGGTGCATTTCTGGGACCCGGCCTGCCCGTGCAATGTCGGCAACCAGCAGCACCTGGCCGAGCTGATCGAACACTACACACCGCAAGGCGTGCAATTTCACGTCGTCCAGAAGCCCGGCAGCCAGGGCCGACTGCCCGCGGAGCTGGCCGCGCTGCAACCCATCGACGAGCTGCCAGGCAGCGCCAACCTGCCGGCCAGCCCCGCCGTGGCGATCTGGGACAAACAGGGTCAGCTGGCCTACTTCGGCCCCTACAGCGAAGGCCTGGTCTGCAACTCGAGCAACAGCTTCATCGAACCCATACTCGAAGCGCTCGCGGCTGGGCGCAAGGTGAATGCCAGCAATACCCTGGCGGTGGGCTGTTTCTGCGAATGGGCCAAGCCCGACAACGACTGAGCCCTTCACTCGCCCATTGTCGCGCGGCGCGATAGCAAGCCACGCGGCGTGCCGCCCTGCCAACGGCGAAACGCCCGATAGAACGGCGATAGCTCGGCAAAGCCGCAGGCTCGCGCCACCTCGCGTATACCGAGCCCCTGATCCAGCAAGCGCAACGCGCGCAAGCGTCGTACCTCGTCGTGCAATGCACGAAAACTGCTGCCCTGCTCGCTCAATGAACGCTGCAACGCACTGCGGTTACTGTCCAGCGCCAAGGCACAGGCCTCGAGGCTACAGACCGTCCTCCCCAGGTTGACCTCCAGCCAGTAGCGCACCCGCACCAGCAGTTGGTTCTCCAGCAAACCGGCCAACTGCTTCTCGGCCTCCTCGCTGAGCACCTCGAACAATCGCGGGCTGGCACTGCGCGAGGGCCGCGAGAGCAGCGCCCGCGGCAAGATCAGCACATCGTGCGGCCGCGAGAAACGCGGCTCGACACCGAGCAGGCGACGATGCTCGGCAAACTTGCGCGGCGCGCGATGACGAAACTCCACCCCCAGCAGCGGCAACTCGCCGCCCGCGGACGCCAGCATCTTGGTCAGCAGCACGGCCAGACATTCCATCTGCTGCCGCAACGAGCCAACCTCGCGGTAATTGAGGTCGATCACCAGACGCGCTTCATCGCCCTGCTCCTCCAGCCGTGCAGCAAAACCGCCGGAGAGGATGTGCTGAAAACGCACGAAGGCTTGCAGGCCCTGGCGCAGGTCACGTGCTGCCAGTAGCAGGTAGCTGACCACGTCCATCGGCCGTGGCTGCATCACCTCACCCAGGTGCAGGCCGATGTCGACATCGCCGCTGATGCCCGCCAGCGCCTGCCAGAAGCGCGGCGCGTTATCGTGCTCCTCGCGCGCCTCCAGCAGCGGCGCTGCCAGTGCCACACCGGCGTAGGCGCGGCGGTAAGTGTCAGTCGGATCGAACCCCAGCGCGGCCAGTGCTTCGTAGAGCAAGCGGCGCAAGGTCGAGGAGTGAGTGAGGGCGACGAAGGCGTTATCGGGCATGAGCAGTCCAGACGAATTTGACCATAGACTTTCAGTCTTGAGGCATATGGTCAATGCCGACACTCAGACGCCCGCGCAAAATGCTCGCACGCTTGCCCCACAACAATAAGGATCGCTCGATGAAACGCTCCCTGACCGCCCTTGCCCTGGTGGTTGCTGCCACCGCTGGCGGCCTGACCTGGTACCTGCACGACAAGCAACCGCAGCGCGATGGCGAGTTGGTGCTCGCAGCCCTGCAGGCGCCGGTCACGGTCGACTACGACGAACGCGGCGTGCCGCACATCCGTGCCGAGAGCGAGGCGGACATGTATCGCGCCCTGGGTTTCGTGCACGCCCAGGATCGCCTGTTCCAGATGGAGCTATTGCGACGCCTGGCGCGCGGCGAACTGGCCGAAGTGCTCGGCGAGAAGCTGGTGCCCACCGACCGTCTGTTCCGCACCCTGGAAATCGGCCGCCATGCCGATACCTACGCGGCCCGCCTGGACGCCAACAGCCCGTCCACCCAGGCGCTGCTGCACTATCTCGAAGGGGTCAACCAGTACCAGGCCAGCCGCCCGCGTCCGCTGGAGTTCGACCTACTGGGTATCGAACCGCGTCCGTTCACCATCGCCGATACGCTCAGCGTCGCCGGCTACATGGCCTACAGCTTCGCCGCAGCCCTGCGCACGGAGCCAGTGATGACCCATATCCGCGACGAGCTGGGCGCGGACTATCTCAAGCTGTTCGATCTCGACTGGCATCCACAGGGCGTGGTCGGTACGTCCCTGGCCGCCAATGACTGGAAGGACCTCTCCGCCCTGGCCCAGCTCAGCAACAACGCCCTGGAGGGCAGTGGCCTGCCGCAGTTCGAAGGCAGCAACGCCTGGGCGGTATCCGGCAGCCGCACCGCCAGCGGCAAACCACTGCTGGCAGGCGACCCGCATATTCGCTTCTCGCTGCCCGCGGTGTGGTACGAAGCGCACCTGCAGGCGCCCGGTTACGAGCTGTATGGCTACCACCACGCGCTGATTCCCAGCGCCATGCTCGGCCACAATCGCGACTTCGCCTGGAGCCTGACCATGTTCCAGAACGACGACCTCGACCTGATCGCCGAGCGCATCAACCCGGACAACGCCAATCAGGTCTGGTACCAGGGCAACTGGGTCGACCTCGAACAGCGCACGGAAAGCATCAAGGTCAAAGGCGCCGAACCGGTGCAGATCACCCTGCGCCGCTCCCCACACGGGCCGATCATCAACGATGCCCTGGGCCAGACCGTCGGCAGCACGCCGATCGCCATGTGGTGGGCCTTCCTCGAAACCGACAACCCGATGCTCGACGCCTTCTACCAACTCAACCGCGCCGACAGCCTGGACAAGGCCCGGGCCGCCGTCGAGAAAATCGAGGCCCCTGGCCTCAACGTGCTCTGGGCCGGCGCCAACGGTGACATCGGCTGGTGGGCCGCGGCCAAGCTGCCGCTGCGCCCGGACGGCGTCAACCCGATCTTCATTCTCGACGGCGCCAGCGCTGAAGCGGACAAACTCGGCTATCACCCCTTCAGCGCCAACCCGCAGGAAGAGAACCCGCAGCGCGGCTATATCCTCTCGGCCAACTACCAGCCGGTACCGGCCAGTGGCATCGAGATTCCTGGCTACTACAACCTGCCGGACCGCGGTCAGCGCCTCAACCAGCGTCTGAGCGATACCTCGGTGAAGTGGGACACGCAGAACAGCCAGGCGCTGCAGTTGGACACCGGCACCGGCTACGGCCCGCGTCTGCTGGCACCGATCCTCGACGAACTGCGCGGCGCAGCAGCGAACGATGAGGATCGCGCGCTGGTGGAGCAACTGGCTGAGTGGAATGGCGACCACGAACTCGACTCCGTGGCCGCCACCCTGTTCAACCAGCTGACCTATCAGATCGCCCACGAAGCCATGGCCGACGAGCTGGGCGATGTGTTCTTCGACAACCTGCTGCAGACCCGCATGCTCGACACCGCGCTGCCGCGCCTGACTGCCAATGCCGATTCGCCCTGGTGGAATCGTCAGGGCAGCGAGCAGCGCGAAAGTCGCGCGCAGATCGTCGCCGACGCCTGGCGCGCCAGCCTGGAACATCTGCGCAGCGTGCTGGGTAATGATGTCGCAGCCTGGACCTGGGGCCGCGGCCACACCCTCACCCACAACCATCCGCTTGGCCAGCAGCAGCCGCTGGCCTGGCTGCTCAACGTCGGCCCACTGGCTGCACCAGGCGGTCATGAGACGCCGAACAACCTCTCGCACAAGGTCGGGCCGGCACCCTGGCCGGTGGTTTACGGCCCCTCGACTCGACGCCTGATCGACCTGGGTGACGCCGACCAGGCCTTGGGCGGCATCCCCGTGGGCCAGAGCGGCGTGCCGTTCGATGCCCACTATGGCGACCAGGCGGCCGCCCACGTGGCCGGCGAGTATCAGCCGCAGCACCTGAGCGATGCCGACGTCAAAGCCAATAGCCAGGGCACGCTGCAACTACTGCCGCGCTGACAGCGGGAACACAGCGTGGTGCGCCCGCGGTGCATCACGCTGCACGCTGGTGCACAGCGGCGCTGAAAATGGCGCCACAGGCCCTCGCCAGAGGGCCTAAGCCCCGAAAAACCGGGCCTTGTGGCGCCGGTAATAAAACTGGCACACGCCCTGCATAGGCTAAGGCAATCCCAGTTTCGGGGACCTTGGTACAGGCAGGCCGGGGAATCCCCTTCTTTATTCGACGCCACCGCGCGTCATGTGCAACGCGCCGCCGCGTCGGTCAACGAGCACGGCGCCACCCGTTTCGGGGACCTTGGTACAGGCAGGCCGGGGAATCCCCTTCTTTATTTGGGACGCAGTGCCAACCGCGCACGCCAACGTCCATCCACTTGCGCGCCGCGCCACTCCCCGTCCAGCGGACGGGGCGATACCAGCACCAGCAGCAGATCCCGCCCATCGCGCTCCACGCGCCAGTTCACCAGGCCCAACGGCAGCTTGAGCTGGCCATCACGCACTTTCCCGTAGACATCCTCGTAGCGATACACCAGCGCACCGTCGACATGCTCGGCCTGGGCCTGCGGCTCACGGTTGAGCCAGAGCTGCAGGCCTTGCTCCCAGGGCTCGACCGCCTCGATATGCAGGCGCGGCGGATCGAACAGACGCCCGAGCATCAGGCCAACGAGGAAGGCGATCAGCATCACCGACGCCATAAAACGCCAGCGTAAACGCGGGCGCGGATCTTCTGGCGGCGTAGAATGGCGCTCGTCCCAGTGCTCGGAGTGCTGCATGTTCCACGTCATCCTCTTTCAACCGGAAATTCCGCCCAATACCGGCAACATTATCAGGCTGTGCGCCAACAGCGGCTGCCAGCTGCACCTGATCGAGCCACTGGGCTTCGAACTGGACGACAAGCGCCTGCGTCGCGCCGGCTTGGATTATCACGAATACGCCACGCTCAAGCGCCATGCCGACCTGCAGAGCTGCCTCGACAGCCTGGGCCAGCCGCGCCTGTTCGCCTTCACCACCAAGGGCTCGCAGCCGTTCCACGAGATCGCCTACCAGCCCGGTGACGCCTTCTTGTTCGGCCCGGAAAGCCGCGGCCTGCCCGAGGAGGTACGCAACGCGCTACCACCAGAGCAACGCGTGCGCCTGCCGATGCGCGCCGGTTGCCGCAGCCTCAACCTCTCCAACACCGTGGCCGTGACGGTTTACGAGGCCTGGCGGCAGAACGGTTTCGCCGACGGTGATCTGTAGGGTGCGCTGTGCGCACCGACCACTCGGCCTGATCATGATCACGCACAACAAAAAAGCGCCCCGAGGGGCGCTTTTTCATGCAACCGAACCGAGCGCTTAGTGAGCGGTGGTTTCGCCAGCTTGCTGCATGCGCTGCAGCTCCTGGGCGTACAGCGCGTCGAAGTTCACCGGCGACAGCATCAGCGCCGGGAACGAGCCACGGATCACCAGGCTGTCCAGCGCTTCACGGGCATACGGGAACAGGATGTTCGGGCAGAAGGCGCCGAGGGTGTGGCTCATGGACGCAGCGTCCAGGCCCTTGATCAGGAAGATGCCGGCCTGCTGCACTTCAGCGATGAAGGCGACTTCTTCGCCATTCTTCACGGTCACCGACAGGGTCAGCACCACTTCGTGGAAGTCACCTTCCAGGGCCTTCTGGCGGGTGTTCAGATCAAGGCCGACGCTCGGCGTCCACTCCTGGCGGAAGATTTCCGGGCTCTTCGGCGCTTCGAAGGACAGGTCCTTGACGTAGATGCGCTGCAGGGAGAATTGCGGATTCTGCGAATCGTCAGCGGCTGCGGCTGCGCCGCTGTTGGCTTGCTCGGTCATGGCGTTTGCCTTCCTTAACGTTGAGGTTTCAAGCGGGGCTCTGCAGCAGCGCATCGAGCTTGCCAGCGCGCTCCAGGGCATAGAGGTCGTCACAGCCACCCACATGGGTGCTGCCGATCCAGATTTGCGGCACCGAGGTGCGCCCAGCCTTGCGGGTCATCTCCGCGCGGATGGCCGGCTGACCGTCGACGCGAATTTCCTCGAAGTCCACCCCTTTGCTGGCCAACAGTTGCTTGGCACGCATGCAGTAGGGGCACCAGTCGCTGGAGTAGACGACCACACTGGCCATGTCACTTCACCAGCGGCAGGTTGTCGCCACGCCAGGTAGCGATGCCACCGGACAGCTTGGCGGCGGTGAAGCCAGCCTTCTTCAGCTCGCGGGCGATGCTGCCGGCCTGCTGGCCCATGGCGTCGACGACGACGATGGTCTTGGCCTTGTGCTTCTCCAGCTCGGCGATGCGCGCCACCACCTTGTCGTAGGGGATGTGCAGCGAATCGACGATATGGCCAGCGGAGAAGTCCTTCTGCGCACGCACGTCGAGCACCACGCCCTTGTCGCTGTTGACCAGCGCGGTGAGCTCGCGGCTCGACAGGCTCTGCCCGCCCTTGCGCGTTTCGGTGATGATCAGCAACACCAGCAGAACGGCGAACAATCCACTCAGTACATAGTGATTAATGATGAATTCAATCAGGTGAGCGAGCATCTATAGGATCCAGGGCGGTAAAATGCCGGCCAGTATACACAGCCCCACAGGTCGGCCAAACCCCGTCTGGCAGTGACGCGCCAGGCGCTTGGCCCTAAAATGCCGGGCTGTTTCCTTGCCCCCTCAGACGCAGAGCGAGCCAGTTCAATGAGTGCCACGCCAAAACCCTTGGTTCTGATCATCCTCGACGGCTTCGGTCACAGCGACAAACCCGAGTACAACGCCATCTACGCCGCCAACACGCCGGTTTACGACCGCCTGCGTGCCACCTACCCGCACGGCCTGATCTCCGGCAGCGGCATGGACGTCGGTTTGCCAGATGGGCAGATGGGCAACTCGGAGGTCGGCCACATGAACCTCGGTGCCGGTCGCGTGGTGTACCAGGACTTCACTCGCGTGACCAAGGCGATCCGTGACGGCGAATTCTTTGACAACACCACGATCAACCGAGCCGTGGACAAGGCCGTGGCCGCCGGCAAGGCCGTGCACATTCTTGGCCTGCTCTCCGATGGCGGCGTACACAGCCATCAGGATCACATCGTCGCCATGGCCGAACTGGCCGCCAAGCGCGGCGCCGAGAAGATCTACCTGCACGCCTTCCTCGATGGCCGCGATACACCGCCGAAAAGCGCGCAGCCGTCCATCGAGCTGCTCGACGCCGCCTTCGCCCGCCTTGGCAAGGGCCGCATCGCCAGCCTTACTGGCCGCTACTTCGCAATGGACCGCGACAACCGCTGGGACCGCGTCGAGCAGGCCTACCACCTGATCGTCGACGGCGCCGGCCAGTTCAACGCTACCAGCGCCGTCGAAGGTCTGCAGGCTGCCTACGAGCGTGGCGAGAGCGACGAATTCGTCAAGGCCACCACCATCGGCACGCCGGTGCAGGTCGAGGATGGCGACGCCGTGGTGTTCATGAACTTCCGCGCCGACCGTGCCCGCGAGCTGACTCGCGCCTTCGTCGAACCCGGCTTCAAGGAGTTCGCGCGCAAGCGCGCACCGCAGGTCGGCTTCGTCATGCTTACCCAGTACGCGGCGAGCATCCCAGCCCCTAGCGCCTTCGCTCCGGAAGCCCTGACCAACGTGCTCGGCGAATACCTGGCGAAGAACGGCAAAACCCAGCTGCGCATCGCCGAAACCGAGAAATACGCCCACGTCACCTTCTTCTTCTCCGGCGGCCGTGAAGAGCCGTTCGAGGGCGAAGAGCGTATCCTCATCCCCTCGCCGAACGTCGCCACCTACGACCTGCAGCCAGAGATGAGCGCGCCGGAAGTCACCGACAAGATCGTCGATGCCATCGAGAACCAGCGCTACGACGTGATCATCGTCAACTACGCCAACGGCGACATGGTCGGCCACACCGGCGTGTTCGAGGCAGCGGTCAAGGCCGTGGAAACCCTCGACAGCTGTGTCGGCCGCATAACCGAGGCGCTGGAGAAAGTCGGCGGCGAAGCGCTGATCACCGCCGACCACGGCAACGTCGAGCAAATGGAAGACGAGTGCACCGGCCAGGCGCACACCGCGCACACCTGCGAACCGGTACCGTTCATCTACGTCGGCCAGCGCCCGGCACGCATCCGCGAAGGCGGCGTGCTGGCCGACGTGGCGCCGACGCTGCTCAAGCTGATGGGCCTGCCGCAACCAAGCGAGATGACCGGCAAGACCATCGTCGAGCTGCAATAAGGTGTAGGACGTACCGGGACGCCGGCCGCTCGTAGCGCAGCGAACAGTACGCCATCTCGCGAAAGCCAGATGGCGTACTGCCTTCGGCGAGTACACCCTACAATCTTTCGCTCTCCTTGCAGCTTGTGGCCTGCAGCTTGCCGCTGCTTTTTTAGGCATACTAGGCGCCATCCGCTACCCCTCTCAGGTACCGCCTCGCCCATGCTTCGCATCTTTGCCCTGATTCTGCTCAGCAGCCTGATCGCTCCAGCCATCGCCGATCAGCGCGCCGACACCCAGCGCCAGCTGGAAGCCGCGCGCCAGGACGTCGCCGAGCTGAAGAAGCTGCTGGAGAAACTGCAGTTGGAGAAATCCGGCGTGCAGCAGCAATTGAAGAAGACCGAGACCGAGATGGGTGATCTGGAAGGTCAGGTCAAGGACCTGCAGCGCGAACTCAAGGGCAGCGAGCAGGAAATCCAGCGCCTGGACCAGGAGAAAAAAAAACTCCAGGGCGCGCGCACTGAACAGCAACGGCTGATCGCCATTCAGGCCCGCGCGGCCTATCAGAGTGGTCGCCAGGAATACGTCAAGCTGCTACTCAACCAGCAGAACCCGGAAAAATTCTCACGCACCCTCACCTACTACGACTACCTCAGTCAGGCCCGACTTGAGCAGCTCGCGGCGTTCAACGAAACCCTGCGCCAGTTGGCCAACGTCGAGCAGGAAATCACCAGCCACCAGGCCCAGCTGCAGGCGCAGAAGGCGGGCCTGGACGAACGTCACGCCAAGCTCGCCGAGGCGCGCAAGGAGCGCCAGCAGGCCCTGGCCAAGCTCAACCGCGACTTCAGCACGCGTGATCAGCGGCTCAAGGCGCGCCAGCAGGAGCAGGCCGAACTGGGCCGCGTACTGAAGACCATCGAAGAGACCCTGGCCCGCCAGGCGCGCGAGGCCGAGGAAGCGCGCAAGCGCGAACTCGCCGCCGCACGCGAGGCCCAGACACGAGACCGCGGCCAGCGTCCCGTTGATGGCCCCATGGTCAGCTCTGGCGCGGTCTATGGCGGGCCTTTCGCCAGTGCGCGCGGTAAGCTGCCGTGGCCAGTCGATGGCCGATTGGTAGCACGCTACGGAACCCCTCGCGGCGGCGACGCTCGTACTAAATGGGACGGCGTGCTGATCGGCGCGCCCGCTGGCAGTCAGGTACGCGCCGTGCATGGTGGTCGCGTGGTATTCGCCGACTGGTTGCGTGGCGCTGGTCTGTTGGTCATTCTCGACCATGGCAACGGTTATCTGAGCCTGTATGGCCACAACCAGAACCTGCTCAAGAGTGCCGGAGACGTTGTCAAGGCCGGCGACCCCATCGCCACCGTTGGTAGCAGCGGTGGCCAGGAAACATCGGCACTGTACTTCGCGATTCGCCAGAACGGTCGCCCGAGTGATCCGGCACAGTGGTGCCGCGCGCAGGGATAATCAGGCTTAGAGCCTGATAGCGCCTCATCCATTTTAGGAGTTGTGTTCATGCCCCATCGCTTTCGCCCCACCTGCCTGGCTCTGGCCCTCGGGCTGCTGCTCGGCGCTCCAGCCCTGCACGCTGCCGAGCCTGCCCCCGCGCCGGCACCGGCGGCAAGCGCCAAGGCCCCTCTGCCGCTGGACGATCTGCGCACCTTCGCCGAGGTGATGGACCGCATCAAGGCCGCTTACGTCGAGCCGGTCAGCGACAAGACCCTGCTGGAAAATGCCATCAAGGGCATGCTCAGCAACCTCGACCCGCACTCGGCCTACCTCGAGCCGGAAGCCTTCGCCGAACTGCAGGAAAGCACCAGCGGTGAATTCGGCGGCCTGGGCATCGAGGTCGGCATGGAAGATGGTTTCGTCAAGGTGGTGTCGCCCATCGACGACACGCCCGCCTCGAAAGCTGGCATCCAGCCCGGCGACCTGATCGTCAAGATCGACGGCCAGCCGACCAAGGGCCTGTCGATGATGGAAGCCGTGGACAAGATGCGCGGCAAGGCCGGCAGCAAGATCGAGCTGACCCTGGTGCGTGACGGCGGTCGTCCGTTCGACCTGACCCTGACCCGCGCCGTGATCAAGGTACGCAGCGTGAAGAGCCAGATGCTCGAAGACGGCTACGGCTATCTGCGCATCTCGCAATTCCAGGTCAACACCGGTGAGGAAGTGGGCAAGGCGCTGACCAAGCTGCGCCAGGAAAACGGCAACAAGAAGCTGCGCGGCCTGGTCATGGACCTGCGCAACAACCCGGGCGGCGTGCTGCAAGCCGCCGTGGAAGTGGCTGACCACTTCCTCAAGAGCGGGCTGATCGTCTACACCGAAGGCCGCCTGGCCAACTCCGAACTGCGCTTCAACGCCGACCCGGCCGACGCCAGCGAAGGCGTGCCGCTGGTGGTGCTGATCAACGGCGGTAGTGCCTCGGCCTCGGAAATCGTCGCCGGTGCCCTGCAGGATCACAAACGTGCAGTGCTGATGGGCACCGACAGCTTCGGCAAAGGCTCGGTACAGACCGTGCTACCGCTGAACAACGACCGCGCGCTGAAGTTGACCACGGCACTGTACTTCACGCCGAACGGTCGCTCGATCCAGGCTCAGGGCATCGTGCCTGACATCGAGGTGGCACGCGCCAAGCTCACTCGCGAGCAGGATAGCGAAGGCATCAAGGAAGCCGACCTGCAGGGTCACCTGGGCAATGGCAACGGCGGCGCCGACCGCCCGAGCAAGGCTGCCCAGGCGGCGCGTACCGAACGCCCGCAAGACGACGACTACCAACTGAGCCAGGCGCTAAACCTGCTCAAGGGCCTGAGCGTCACACGCGGCAACTGAGGCGAGCAAGCCACACGAAAAAGCCCGGACAACTGTTCGGGCTTTTTCATATCAACGCGCAGTGCAGTGATTGCCTACCCGTAGGGTGCGCCGCGCGCACCAGCTGTATCGCTGGCGCCAATATCGGTGCGCAAGGCCTGGGCGACCCCGCGCGCCTACCGGCCTGGATTACAGGTAGTTCTCGGTAATGTCGTCGATGAAACCGTCGGCACGCATCTCATCCAGTGCCTTCTGCAGACGCTCGACCACCTCGTCCGGGGTGTCCTTGTTCAGCGCCAGGTACAGTTCGGCATCGTTGAAGCGCAGCACAGTATTCAGGCCACTGACGTCTTCCTGCTTGGCCAGGTAGCGACCGACCGGGTCAGTGGTGGCCCACAGGTCGATCTGCCCGCGCACCAGCTTCTTCACATTTTCCTGATCACGCAGAGCGTTGATCGGCGCCAGGCCCTGGCTTTCCAGGTGCTGGCTGACTGCGTCGTTCTTGTACGCGCCAACGCGGTACTTGGCGGCGTCCCGCAGGCTCGACACCTTGATGTCATTACCCGGCGCCGCGAGCAGCACCCAGCCGGTCTTGGCCAGCGGGCCGACCCACTTGAACAGCGGCTTGCGCTCTTCGGTATAGGTGGTGGAGAACAGCCCGTAGTTGGGTTTGTCCAGCGTCAGGCGATACAGGCGATCCCAGGGAAAGCGCAGGGTCAGGGTGTAGCCGATGCCGGCACGCTTGAACATCTCACGCACGATGTCGGCACTGATGCCGTCGATGCCGTCGTCACGGGCGAAGTTCTTGTCGTCCACCGCCATATTGAAAGGCGGGAAATTCTCGGTCAGCAGCACCACCTTGTAATCCTGTGGCAACTCCGCATGGGCGGAACCGCAGAGCATGAACAAGGCGACAAACAGGCTTTTCTTCAGAGTATTCAGCATAAGACGTACCGCTCGCATGATTTGTGGTTATGGCTAGCGACATCCTTGCATGGGCCCGAGCCCGGTCATTGGCACTCAGTGGCTCCGCCATCCATGGCATGCGAACGGCTTGTGACCGGTCGCGTATTCGGTGCTTACAGGTAGCTGTTCAGGGTCTTCTCGACGAAGCCTTCGGCGCGCATCTGATCCAGCGCTGCCTGCAGCTTGGCGACGATCTCGTCAGGCATTTCCTTGTTCAATGCCAGGTACAGCTCGGCACTGTCGAAGCGTAAAACGTTCTTCAGCCCGGAGATGCCTTCCTGCTTGGCCAGGTAGCGACCGGCCGGGTCACCCGTGGCCCAGAGGTCGATCTGTCCGGCCATCAGCTTGCGCGCGTTTTCCTGGTCACGCAGCGACGTGCTGTGCTCCACGCCCTTGTCGGTCAGGTATTCGGAGATGGCATCGCCCTTGTAGGCGCCGATGCGATAGGACCTGGCCTCATCCAAGCTGGCCAGGTTGATCGGGCTGTCGCCCTGGGCCAGCAGCACCCAATCATCCGGGCCGATGGGGCCGACCCACTTGAACAGTTGTTCGCGCTCCGGCAGGCGCGCGGTAACGAACACGCCATAGCCCGGTTTTTCCAGGGCCAGCTTGTAGATGCGATCCCAGGGGAAGCGCAGGGTCAGGTTGTATTTGACCCCGGCACGCTTGAACATTTCCTTGACGATATCCACAGCGATGCCGTTGATGTTGTCTTCGTGGGCGAAGTTCTTGCCATTGATCGCCATGTTGTATGGCGGGAAGTTCTCGGTGAGCAGGACCACGTTGTAGTTCGGGTCCACTTCGGCGCGCGCGGCACCAGCCAGCACCACAAGGGTGCCGCCCAGCGCGATCAGCAGGCGTTTGAACATGGCGTTTCTCTTTCTATTAAAAGGCAGACCGCATCAGAATAACCGCCATGCCCTCCCCGGCCCAGCGATTACTGGCAGTGTGCCTCAGTAGCGCGCCTCAATGCTCTTCAACGCACCCTCGGCCCGCAGCGAGTCCAACGCACGCTGCAACTTCTGCACCAGCTCATCCGGGGTTTGCAGGTTGAGCGCCAGGTACAGGTCGGCCTTGTGCAGGTGCTGCACCACCTTGAGATTTTCCATACCCTCCTGACGCGCGACGAAACGCCCCGCCTGGTCCGACGTGACCCACAGATCGATCTGTCCGCGCTCCAGCTTGCGCACGTTCTCGGTATCGCGCAGCGCCGTCTGCACTTCTATGCCCTTGTCCAGCAGGAACTGGGTCTTGGCATCGCCCTTGTAACCGCCAATACGATAACGCCGTGCATCCTCCAGCACGCCCAACTGGATGGCGCTGTCGCCCTTGGCGAACAGCACCCAGTCGTTGCTGGCGATCGGGCCAACCCACTTGAACAGCTTCTCGCGCTCAGACGTGCGCGCCGTGGAGAACAGACCATAGCCGGCATCGTCCAGGGTCTGCTGGTACACGCGCTGCCAGGGAAAGCGCAGGATCAGTTGGCAATCGACTTCAGCTCGCTCGCAGACCGCGCGCAGGATATCGGCACTGATACCGGTGACGTTGTCGTCGCGTGCGAAGTTGTTGCCACTGGCCGACATGTTGAAGGGCGGCAGGTTCTCGGTCAGCAGCACCAGCGGTTCTGCACGCGCGAGACTGAGGCCACATGACAGGGCGAGGATGGTCACGAATCGAAGAAGGAACATGAAGACTCCGTGTCGAAAATGCTCGGCAAAAGATGACCCTCCGCAATCGCGGGGAGCAAGGATTCAGGGATATGCAGGTAATGCTAGCGGGATCGCTGGCACTTTGCCGTCGACTCGCCCGCAGCTTTGAGCGAAAGCAGCGTCATCCGGGCGGTTCAGGCGACTGGCAGGGCCGCTCAGAGCCGCCTGTGCGGCCCGAGCGACGCGACCGCTCAGCGCACCACGATGCCGCGACTGGCCAGGTAGGCCTTGGCTTCCGGCACGGTGTATTCACCGAAGTGGAAGATGCTCGCGGCCAGCACGGCATCAGCCTTGCCTTCGAGGATGCCGTCGGCCAGGTGCTGCAGGTTGCCGACGCCACCGGAGGCGATCACCGGCACGCGCACGGCCTCGCTGATGGCGCGGGTCACACCTAGGTCGTAACCGCTCTTCACACCGTCCTGATCCATGCTGGTCAGCAGGATCTCACCGGCGCCCAGCTCTTCCATCTTGCGCGCCCACGCCACGGCATCCAGGCCGGTCGGTTTGCGTCCGCCATGGGTGAAGATCTCCCAGCGGCCCGGCTCACCCGGCGCGGAAACACGCTTGGCGTCGATGGCGACGACGATGCACTGCGAGCCGAAACGCGCGGCAGCCTCGCCGACGAACTCGGGGTTGAACACCGCAGCAGTGTTGATCGACACCTTGTCGGCGCCGGCATTGAGCAGGTTGCGAATGTCCTGCACGGTGCGCACGCCGCCACCGACGGTCAACGGGATGAACACCTGGCTGGCCATGCGCTCGACGGTGTGCAGCGTGGTATCGCGGCCATCGACGCTGGCGGTGATGTCGAGGAAGGTGATCTCGTCGGCGCCCTGCTCATCGTAGCGGCGAGCGATTTCCACCGGATCACCGGCGTCGCGGATGTTCTCGAACTTGACGCCCTTGACCACGCGGCCGTTGTCCACGTCGAGGCAGGGGATAATGCGTTTAGCCAGTGCCATGTCGACTTCTCTCGTAGGGTGCGCCGTGCGCACCGATAAACCGTCAGCGGTGCGCGCAGCCTAGGCGGCCGAGCACACCCGCCATTAACCCTTGAAGGTGTCGCAGAAGGCCTGCGCTTCGGCCACGTCCAGGGTGCCTTCGTAGATCGCACGCCCGGTGATGGCGCCGATGATGCCGGGCGAACGCGCAAGCAGCAGCTTCTCGATATCGCCGAGGTTGTGGATGCCGCCGGAAGCGATCACCGGAATCTTGCTGGCGGCAGCCAGCGCGGCGGTGGCTTCGACGTTGCAGCCCTGCATCATGCCGTCTTTGGCAATGTCGGTATAAACGATGGCGGACACGCCATCGGCCTCGAAGCGTTTGGCCAGGTCGGTGGCCTGCACGCTGGAGACTTCAGCCCAGCCGTCGGTGGCAACGAAGCCGTCCTTGGCATCCAGACCGACGATCACCTTGCCGGGGAAGGCCTTGCACGCCTCGGTGACAAACTCAGGCTCTTTCACGGCCTTGGTACCGATGATCACGTAGCTGACCCCGGCGCGCACGTAGTGCTCGATGGTCTCCAGAGTACGGATGCCGCCGCCGATCTGGATCGGCAGAGTCGGGTAGCGCTTGGCGATGGCGGTGACCACTTCACCGTTGACCGGCTGGCCTTCGAAAGCGCCATTGAGATCGACCAGATGCAGACGACGGCAGCCACCCTCGACCCACTTGGCGGCCATGCTCACCGGGTCATCGGAGAACACCGTGGAGTCTTCCATGCGGCCTTGGCGCAGACGCACGCAGGCGCCGTCCTTCAGATCGATAGCGGGGATAATCAGCATCGGTTGAACCTGCTCAAGTTTGAATTCGGTAAGGCGCTCAGCTCTTTTCGAGCGCCCAGAGGTCGCTCTCGATGCTTTCGAACCTGTCTTTCAGGTGCGCCTGCACATCGAGAATCGCCTTGTTGTAATAGTGCGGCGCCAGCTCGCGGGTGATCTGGTCGAGGACTTCCTGCACTTCGAAGGTGCCCAGTTGCAGCTCGAAACGCTCGTCGAGAAAGCGTTGCAGCATCAGCAGCGCGGCCTGCTCCTGGGCAGGTTCGAGCGCCAGACTGAGAGCCTTGGCGCGAGCCATTACCAGCGGCCATCCCAGGCGGCGAAGTTCTGCAGCAGCTGCAGGCCATGGGTGTGGCTCTTCTCCGGGTGGAACTGCACGGCGAAGCGCGAGCCCTCGGCCAGCGCTGCGGCGAAGTCCTTGCCGTAGTGACCGCGACCGACCACCTGCTGCGGCTTGCCAGCCTCGATGTAATAGCTGTGCACGAAGTAGAAGCGCGCGTGGTCCGGGATGTCGTGCCAGAGCGGGTGCTTCACCGCCTGGCTGACCTCGTTCCAGCCCATATGCGGCACCTTGAGGCGCTCGCCATCTTCGTTCAGATCCTTGCCGAAGAAGCGCACCTGACCGGGGAACAGGCCAATGCAATCGACGCCGTCGTTCTCCTCGCTGCGCTCGAGCAGCGCCTGCATGCCGACGCAGATGCCGAGGAAGGGGCGGTCGGCGCTGACTTCACGCACCAGCTCGTCGAAGCCCAGGCGCCTGATCTCGGCCATGCAGTCGCGAATCGCACCGACACCGGGGAACACCACGCGATCAGCCTCGCGGATCACCTTGGCGTCGCTGGTCACCAGTACGCGGCCAGCGCCTACGTGCTCCAGCGCCTTGGCCACCGAGTGCAGGTTGCCCATGCCATAGTCGATTACGGCTACCGTCTGCATTTACAGGCAGCCCTTGGTCGACGGCATCTGCCCGGCCATGCGCGGGTCCAGCTCCACCGCCATGCGCAGCGCGCGGCCGAAGGCCTTGAACACGGTTTCGATCTGGTGGTGGGTGTTGTGCCCACGCAGGTTGTCGATGTGCAGGCTGACCAGCGCGTGGTTGACGAAGCCCTGGAAGAATTCCTGGAACAGATCGACGTCGAAGTTACCGACCACCGCGCGGGTGAACGGCACGTGCATCTGCAGGCCAGGGCGACCGGAGAAGTCGATCACCACGCGCGACAGCGCCTCGTCCAGCGGTACATAGGAATGGCCGTAACGGGTCATCCCTTTCTTGTCGCCAATGGCCTTGGTGAAAGCCTGACCGAGGGTAATGCCGACGTCCTCGACGGTGTGGTGGTCGTCGATATGCAGATCGCCCTTGCACTCGATATCGAGGTCGATCAGACCATGACGGGCGATCTGGTCGAGCATGTGCTCGAGAAAGGGCACACCGATATCGAAGCGCGCCTTGCCGGTGCCATCCAGGTTGATCGAAACCTTGACCTGGGTCTCCAGGGTGTTGCGCTCGACGAATGCCGTACGTTCGGCCATCACCAGCTCCACGAATCACTAACGGAAAAAGGCCAGCATTATAGGCGTGCAGGGGCGACAACGGCTACCGGCGATGGTCGAACGGCCAGAAACGAAAAAGCCCGCGCAGACGACAGGCCTGCGCGGGCTCTTCCACAAGCACGACGTTACTGGAACAGCACGACGGTCTTCTGCAGGGTGATCCACACACCCCAGGCCAGCGGAATACCCACCACCAGCCAGGCAGCGACTGCCACCGGCTTGCTCGACGGGTCAGCCGACCACTCCAGCTCGCTAGCTGCCGGCGCCGACTTCTCGCCATGGGCGCGCTCGGCGGCCAGCTCGGCCTCGGTCATGAAGTACTTCGGCGCCACCGGACGCACCAGGGCGTTGCAGATGAAACCCAGCACCAGCAGGCCGGCGAGGATGTACAGCGTGATGTCGTAGGCGGCGGCCTTCTCCACACCGATGCTCAACTGATACTCACGCAGGTAGTTGACCAGCACCGGGCCGAGCACACCAGCGACCGCCCAGGCGGTCAGCAGACGACCGTGGATCGCACCGACCATCTGCGTACCGAACAGGTCGGCCAGGTAGGCCGGCACGGTGGCGAAACCGCCGCCATACATCGACAGGATGATGCAGAACGCCAGCACGAACAGCGCCAGGCTGCCCAGATGGCCGAGCATCGGTACCGAGGCGTAAAGCGCGAAGCCCAGACCGAAGAACACGAAGTAGGTGCCCTTGCGACCAATGAAGTCCGAGCAGGAGGCCCAGAAGAAACGGCCACCGATGTTGAACAGACTGAGCAGGCCGGTGAAGCCGGCGGCAATGGCAGCAATCTCGGCCAGTTGCGTAGCACTCAGCTCGTTGAACGACAGGTCGACACCGATCAGCTTGCCGGCGAAGACTTCCTGCAGCAGTGGCGACGCCATGCCGATGATGCCGATACCAGCCGACACGTTCAGGCACAGTACGGCCCAGACCAGCCAGAACTGCGGGGTCTTCCACGCGGTATTAACGTGTACGTGGCCCTTGGTGATCATCGCGTTGTTGGCCTTGGCTGCCGGAGCGGTCCAGCCTGCCGGTTTCCAGCCAGTCGGCGGTACGCGGTAGGACAGTGCGCCACCCATCATGAAGATGAAGTAGATCACCGCCATGACCACGAAGCTCTGCCACACGCCCACACCTTCAGCCGACGCGAAGTGGTTCATCAGTATCGCCGCCAGCGGCGCACCGACCATCGCACCACCGCCGAAGCCCATGATCGCCATGCCGGTAGCCATGCCGCGCTTGTCCGGGAACCACTTGATCAGGGTTGATACCGGCGAGATGTAGCCCAGGCCGAGACCGATACCACCGATCACCCCCGAGCCCAGCCACAGCAGCCAGATCTGGTGAGTATAGATACCCAGCGCGGAAATCAGCAGACCGCCGCACCAGCACAGCGCGGAAACCACGCCTGCCTTGCGCGGGCCGGCATGTTCCAGCCAGCCACCCCAGATGGCGGCCGAGCAGCCGAGGAAAACGAAGAACAGGGTGTAGATCCAGCCGAGCATGGAAATCTGCCAGTCGCAGTTGCTGGCGAAGATCTGCTCGAAGAAACCCATTTCCGGGGCACAGGCAGTGGCTGCAGTAATACCGACAGCCTTGGACAGCGGCAGCCAGAATACCGAGAAGCCATAGGCCATGCCGATACACAGGTGAATAGCGAGAGCGGCTGGCGGAACCAGCCAACGGTTGAAGCCGGGGCGCGCGATGATGCGTTCCTTGGAAAGGAATGCAGGCTTCGCCGCAACACCGTCCAATGCAAAGGCGTCAGTCATAGGTGTGTTCTCTTCTTATGGTTACGAGCAAGCAAAGGCGACCGCATCAGCTCGCCAAGGCAAAAGCTTGCGGAGAGTAGCACCAAGGCGCGACAAATCGCCGCGCCAGAAGTCATTTTTTATCAACTTATGCAGATTTTTTGCTTTTCCCGCAAAAAACCAAAAGAGCCTATCTATTGCGTGATAGATGGCATCGATACAGCGGCCGATTTGCCGCACTCCACACTCCAGGGAACCGCTCGAACCCTTTCCGATCCAAGCTCGAGTCGATCCCCGTTCATAGCCCTTACCGCGACCGGGCATGGCGGCATGACGCTATAATCGGCAATCTTCTGCACCCCGCCATTCCAGCTCTCGAAACCAAGGACCCGTCCATGAAAGCGTTAGGCAAGATCCTGGGCCTTTTCTTTCTCGGCTTGCTGCTGATCGTAGTGGCGCTGCTGTTCGCCCTGACTCACCTGTTCGACCCCAAC
>Ga0070752_1000178_pt1 | contig 59831 bp, 73 predicted proteins | sample VirMetDEL_Aug_30_FD_77440 | JGI IMG/M metagenome (GOLD analysis project Ga0070752, IMG submission 77440) | Aqueous microbial communities from the Delaware River and Bay under freshwater to marine salinity gradient to study organic matter... | ecosystem: Environmental > Aquatic > Marine > Coastal...
GTTCCAATCGTGCAATTCTTTTTCATCATTAAACGAGTCACTGAAAGAATAAAACGCTACACTACGAGCCTGTTCCCTAATTCTTTCAATACTTCATAGGTGTTTTAGTAAAGGCTCCTATCTTAGTTAATACTTCTTTTCTTAAACCTCTATGAAACAAAAAAAGAATTAACACATTTGGGCGCAGTACAGCGTTTATTTCTTTCTCGCATTCCCAAATCAACAAAAACAAAGCCCTTATAACCCTACAAACCTACCATAAGATATGGGCAAGCGAAACAACAACCGATTGGCAGAAAGGGTATGGTCATTCATGGTCAACCACAACGATGCCATGACCACATCAACAATCCACCAGCACTACTCAGCAGTGTATGGCAACGAGTCTATACCTAAGCAACAGACCTTGACCCAAGTCCTTCTCAACTCCCGTATGTTCCGACGGGTCGGATGGTACAACGAAGTCACCAAGGAAACCTACCCGTTCACCGGAAGCATCAGTGCGCTAAAACAATGGAAGGGTGTTCCAAGCACCAACCTCGTTTGTGTCTTAGAGGCCCGTACAATGGACGAAATCACGGCACCCTACCTCGACCCCACCCGTTCCCCAATCCGACGCTTAGACCGTATGCCAAAGTTCGTTAGAGAGTATGTCAAGGAGGCTTTACAATGAGCGGACACATACAGTTCTTGGACATTGATGTTTTTCACAATGAATCGTTCACGATGTTCAACCCCAAGAAGGTGTACCTTTATGTCGAAGGTGAGTACGGCTTCATCCCTCTCATCTGTGGCAAGGCTATCGAAGGCGACGGTACCGAAGTGGCGACAATCACTTCCCGATACCAAAACATTGAGGCATTCAACAGACTACCAAAGCCCAATGATATTGGGTGGCGCATCACACAAGTGACAGAAGATATTTGTTTTATCGCAATAACAAATTGGTACCCGAACAGTGACGGTAAAGGTGAACCCAACGCAGACCTTTGGAAGAACTCATACCCAATGATGTACAGTCTTTTGCGCTACTTGAAGATGGAGGGCTGTGAACAAATATGCACAATTACTTCGATGAACATTCTCGACGCAGAACAGAATCCAGCCATCAATGTGCATACGAGTGACAATGATTGGGAGGGGCTGTTCTCCGACGAAGACTCATACCTCGCCCTGCCTGCGTGGGCCTTCCCAATGCTTGCCGATAAAATGGGTATGCAAGGCAAGGCCGTAGTAGCCTCGCAAGACGAAGGTCAATTCATCGACATTGAGGCTCTCAAGAAAATGACGATTTACCTACAACTATCCGGCCTCCCGTGGTGCGATAAAGAAATGGAAAAAACAATCTCAACACTAATGTCTGTCGAAACCGAACTTTCAAGTCAAGGCTTTGACGAAGACACATCAATGGGGGAGTTCCAATGACGAAGATTATTGACCGAATACTAAACTTCGCAAAGGCAAACTACTATGTCGATGTTGAAGACAAAATCCCAATCTTTGTCACTTCGATTGGCGCACACATCTTCAATGGTATCAACAAGTGTAGCCGGTGTGACTTTGACCCTTTGCACAACGCAGACTTCAACATTCCTAACTGTCCCATGCGACATTCCTTCGCACCGATTTACACACCAATGTCACAACTCGCCGACACACGAGTTCACATCTTGATGCGTGGTGAGAAGGGTTCCGGTAAAAGTATGCTCATCAATATGTTCCTCGCAGAAGGTACAGGTTTGCTTTACACACCAACAGCGTTTGAAGACGGCTCCGGCTTCCGCACAATGCTCGGTCCCAACTCCGTCACCGAGGCCGGTATGTTCGGCTCCGTCGATGAAGACGGCAACATCACAGGTCGCCCGTTGGCTCGTGATATGTGCGGAGGGTTTCTCGGTTTTGAAGAATCATCATCGCTCACTGATGCAAACAAGAAAGACCACAGCGTTGACATGAAGAATCAACTTCTCACTTCCCTTGACAATGGTCGGGTTGAGAAGGCGATGAGGATGGGTCGTGTACGATATAATACCCGCTATACTATGTGGGGCGGAACACAGCCGAGCCGACTTGAGATGGAGTCCGGTCTTGACCGCCGTCTGTTTATCATCGACATTGAGATGAGTCCCGAAAAAGAAGCGGCGTACAAGACGGCCCAGCACAAGCAGGTCAACATGACCCGTGAAGACCGAGCCATGCTCGCCGAAGAAGTCATTCACATTCGCAATTGGATTAACACACGGATGCTCGACGCAATCTTCGACCCTCCAAGTGGTGTTCACTTCTCGGAAGAGTTGGGTGCTTGGCTTGACCGACCGGACATTCGTTCCTTTGAGTCCGACTTGTTCCGACGCATCGCAATCGGCTACGCCATGATGTGTGATGATTGGGTAGGAAATCAAGTGCTGAACATAAGTCTTGACGAAAAATTACTCAAGATTCTTGAAGCCGCTCTTGTCATGCGACGCTCGGTTATGGACTCCGATGCACGACTCATCAAGGATGCGTTTTGGATGCAAGACATTACCAAGTCCACCTTGCTTAAGGAAATCGCCCGCATCATAACTCGTGGTGACTACACAGCGGCAAAGCGATGGATTGACGACAACCTCGTCAACCAACCGTGGTACTGTGAATATACCCCCAAGACTAAGGGGCGTGGTCGCAAAGGTGTCATGTGTCGAATAGGAACCTTAACAGACCCAGCCCAAGTGGTACAGAAGTGGGGAGGTGAATCGGATGAGAAGTCAGCGTGAGATTGAACAACGGCTTGCCAGCGAAGGCAACGCACTGAACATCGAAACCCTACGGTGGGTTCTCGACACTCCCGACTGTCCCATGTGTGGCATCTCTACCCGAAAGGAACTTGAGGTCGAAGTCCATGCTGGTCATGTGAGTCCGGCTTACCTTGAAGAGAAATACGCTTGGCCGGTTGGTACTGTCATGGAACACATGGACAACCATGTGGACTACGACCCCGAAGAAGCGAAGCACATGGAGAATATGCGCTACGAGTCCATCAACACGCTCGATGCGGCACAGGACATTGTGAGCAGGCTTCTCGGATGGCTTGACGAACTTGAGTCCATGAAGGACAGTCAAGGCGGTATCACTTCCGAGTGGGTCACTGATGCGGCAAAGTTGGTCGCACAGGCCAACACCTCGCTCCGACTCGTCGGACAACTCAAGAAAGAGATTGGTGTTGACTCGCAACTATTGTTAGCACAAAAACAAATGGATGGGGTCATGGGTGTTCTCGTGAATACGCTTCGTGATGAGCCTAAGTTGCTCGACATGATTGAACTACAAGTGGCGGCGTTGAAACCACCGTCGCACACTGTCGATGTTGATTGGGAGGACTGAACATGATTGAATGGAGAAAGGGTCCGAAGAATACGCTGTTCGCTCGTCGCATTGAAAAGAGCGAGTACCCACAACTCATCAAAGCGATGATGGAGCATGGTACAATTTGTCTTCTTGAAGACAAGCCGACTTGGTATTATGGTCCCTATATTATTCAAAGCGTTGTTGTTAGAAAGGTGTGGGGTCTAAGTCACGCACAGATGAACAACCTTAGAACTCACATTTTGGAACACGACCCGTTTGGAGGGACGAGATATGAGGGGCATAATTATCTTGACGAGTGACGAAAGGGCGTATCGTATCGGTCAAGTTATCGAAACCCGTGGTATCGAATATGCACCGGTTGCTCCCGATACAACCTACATCATCCACGGTGTAAAGATTACCGAAAAAGAAATCAAGCGTTGGGTTGATGTTGTTTCCTATCGAATGGTTTTTGTCTTGGATAAGATGCCTAAATTGAGTAAAACAATTAAGGAACTAATAATCGTGGACAAGAGTCTTAAGGCTGGGCGTGATGGTTTCAAACGGGAAGTGGAGATGATGTTTCGCTGGGATGATAGGACGAGAGTGTTCAAGTCGATTCGTGGCGTATTACCAATCCCGCTTGCTCTCGCATTCCTCCGCCGCAATAAGATTGAGGAAATAGAATTGTGGCGTATGTTGGCACAGACTTCGTACACGCTACCTGCCGAGTACACCGAATCGCTTTTGGCATACGGGTTGAAGTCTTCTCGTTCTCGTTGGGAGTGGCCCAAGAAGTCCAAGAAAAAGGAATCGCCGCCCGACGGGTTTCGTGAGAGTGACAAGTATTGGGAGAACATTATTGCCCTCGATGGGAAGGTTCGCAACGACCTTCGCACTAAAGGAGAACCTCTCCCGAAGGGTGTCAAGAAAGGCAAGGAGAGTATCTTGGAATGGGTGTGATGGACTTCCTACTGTTTGCCGTCTTGGTCGCCTCTTTGGGTATGAATGGGTACCTCATGCTACGGTTGATTGAGCAGTGGGCCATCATCGAAAGCCGCCGAATACACACGAGTCCACGACAGCGACCGACCTTCGCCAATACGAATCCACCACACATGGATGCTCAAGAAGATGCGACGATGGCGGCGCAGGCGATGGATGCGCTGATGTGGTATGACTCATAACTGTTAGGGCAACATTAAATAAAACACTTCCGTGGGACAGGACATGAGCGCAACGAATCGTCGTGTACGACGGGCTATTCTCGAAATACTTTGGGAAGGCGGACCAATGACGAAAGAAGATGTTGCCGTCGCTCTCGGTGAAAAGAAGGGAGTCAATCACATTCCTTCACCTCATTCCCTTTCCGCACTGCTGTGCAAGTCCCATTCGGTGATTACCGTTGGCAAACGCAAGGTTGAGAATATCCTCGGCCATCGTTCATCTCACGCACTTTACGATTTGGACCGTGAAGTAGTATTATCGAAAGACGAAATCAAGTTCATCCGTGAACCTTCGACCATGACTCCATCGGAGCGCAGGCAAGCCATGAAATGTGTGGCTTGTGGTCGAACTCGCATCTTTCCTCCGAACTCCGAGGAATGTTTGCATTGTGGTCGAATATCCGTTTAGTCGGACCACCACAACCTTTATAAGCCCAGCCGTCTATGTATATTTAGAGGCAGGGAGATGCGAGCAAAGACAGTACCACATGTTGAATACGAGATTTTGAAAGAGGTGTTAAACAACATACCTCTCGATGAAGTCGAGGCTAACATGGTGAACTGTCCGGTGACTGAAAAGCGTTTCACAACAGCGGCCAAGAATGTCGCTGTTTTGATTCGCAACCTTATGAACCGACGCCAGCATCGCCTGCCCCACACACACAATGATTACAAACAAAAGGAGGAATGAAACACATGACAGAAACACAAACAGAAACACCGCTACACGCCTTTTCCGGCCAACGCTCGGAAGCCGCTTTTATCTGCGGCGAATGCTTCACAACAATGGTCTGCGATGAAGGGGAGCATTGGTTTCACCGTTCTTGCGCCCATTCCAAACTTGGACAATTTACTCCAATCATCAATTGGAGGAACACAAGGGATTGGCTCGATGCGGTCGTTAATCACTACGACCTCGGCGACTGTACCTTGAAAGACGAAGTGATACTGCTTTCCCAACTTTTGACGAACGAAATTAGAACGCATAACGGATTACAGAAAGTGCTTGATAGTCAAACTGAGCATTCGGGTTCTTCTGTTCTCACAGCACTACCGCAAAATGTATTGAGGTTCGACCGACTTTTGTTGCTCGCAGAATCGTCGCACCAAAAAATCAAGACGCTGGAAGGCGCAATCAAGTTCGGGGTGAGCCAATGAGTGTCACACGAAGTCCATTCAAGGTCGGCGAGAAGTTGACCGTCGCCCAAATCAAGGAGTGTGCTGGTCGCACCGCTGTGCCATCCAAGACCGGTGGTTTCATCGTCACCGCAGTTGTGCAAACAGCATACAAGTCCGGTGGGTACCTGTTCAACGCCGAGTCCGTGAGGGCTGTCAATGGTCGCAAGGTCGAAGTCGCTTGGCACCTCATACACCCACGCCGCCGAGCCAAGAACGGCAACCAAATGGTTTCAAGGAAACAATACTTCTCGGCCTTCCGTGTCATTGTACCACAGGCAGAAGAGAAGCCTTATATGCCTCGCAGTGAAAGGGAACATGAAGCCCCCGTATCTAAGACGCAACCGGCTGGAACTCGTAAATACAAGGGTATCGTACTCGCAGACTTTTTGGAGGAATGAACATGAACATAACAGTAAAAATTGACCTTGACATTGACCTTGACATTGACATTGATGAACTAATGGATAACACCTTGCGTGACATAATTAAGAATGAGATTGAATCATGCTACATGGAAGACATTCTTGACTGCATTGAGGTGAGCGAATGAGTTATTACACTATGATGGACCTCGCTCTTTTCGTTGCTAACGATGTTTGGAAGTACGACCGTGATACTGTCGAACACATGTGTGATGAAAGTTCGTGCAAAGTAGTCATCGACTTCTTTGAAGCACACGAGGACAATTTCGCTTCCGACTGTTCCATGCAAATCAAATTCGCCGAACAATTTCAAGCACTTTTGGGGGCGGAAGAATGAGCGCAACATTAAGTGATGCGTTGGGACTCGCCGCTGTTGTTGCGGCGCAGATAGGCAAGCGCATCCAATCCTCTCGACCGCTCATTGAGGAGTTGTGTGACGATTATGGCGTCGATACTGTCGTTTCATTCCTCGTGCATTGTGAACGGATTAACGGTTGGGACTGTTCCACGCAAATTGAATGGGCCAACAAAAGACGACCAAATAACTTCTCCGCTCAAGTCACCAAAGTGCTTGAGGATTTGAAGTACCTCGGTCGCCTCGATTACAATACTTTTAAGAGTGTACTTTTCCCGCAGGCTACGGAAGACTACCTTGACGAGAAGTGGCTTTTGTGGAACAAGGACAGGCTCGGATTCCTGTACTCGTGTTCTTCCGACAAGATACTGTTGCTTTGTGACTACATCGAAATCTGCAAGCATGGGGGGTGCGGTCAATGATGCCGGAGATTCACTACAACACCTACACACAGGAAATCAAGCATCCTAAACCGTGGCAACTCGATGAATACGGTGAGCCGAATGTCAACGACTTTATCATCAGCGACCCTTGCTACTACATCAAGGACTCCGAATGGGGCGACTTCTGTGAGGTGTGGAACGCCGCCACCGAAGGTCAAGGCTACGGCTCCAACATTGTCAAGTGGAAAGGCTTCGACCTCGTTATCCAATCGACGGGTGGCGACGGCTCATGGTCGTACAGCGGCTTGGAGCAGAAATTTTGGCATCGTGCTGGTACATCTCACTGTGCCGACACAGCATCCATTTGTTGCATCCCCTTTGCTCTTTGCGACACCGACCCCATGAAGAATTACAAGGGCAACGGTATCATCGGTCACACTGACTACGGCATGGAAGACTACCCCGAAATCACTTGCGAGGGTGACTACACAGGAGTCGGTGAACCATTTGCTATTGACGGAAAAATACAGGATGGCTACACTCATTGTTGTGGTCAATATGTTGACGACGACCAATTTGAGTGGTGTGACAATGGTTCGTGCGAAGGCTGTTGGTCTTGCTTTGAATGCGACTGTGGGGATGATGAGTGATGGCTGGAAAGGTAGTCAAGTTCTTTTTCAAGAGCGTACTGTCCTCTAAGGGACTCATGCTTTGTCCGCTATGCGACGACGCTGTTATCGCAAAAGACGGTGAGCGAGCCTGCTACCACTGCACACTCGACGCATCTTGGGAAGTGGAAGTATGACCCGCTACAAGATTCTTGGACGCTGGACCGCTTGCTATCACTGCGGTAGGACTTATGAGTCGGGCCTACTTGGTCGTACAAAATGTCCTCACTGTGTCAAGTGTAAAACGCCCAACAAGTGCTTCCCTCAATTTGAGGCTAAACATCACTGCAAATTGTGCGCCGCACAGAAAGTGATTTACGATTTAACGGGGGAAGAAGAATGATTGACACAGACAAATACGAAGGAAGCGAAGGCCGATACTTCACAGGTAAGATGGTTGATAACTACATGAACCTACAAGCAGAAGTCCAGCGGTTGCGTGAAGGTATCAAAGAGTTATCCGAAGATTGGCTACGATGGGATGAAAGAGGAATAAAGATGGCTAAAACACTAATGGAGTTGATTGAATGACCGTTTGGGCTACTCACCACCGACCAACAAGTCTTACGGGAATAGTAGGACAAGACCAACTCGTCGCTGAACTACATCAAGTGGTTGTCGGGGAAATGCCGATGCAACACTACATCTTCTTCTCGCCAATGGCCGGTACAGGAAAGACCTCAATGGCTATCGCTCTCGCAAAGGACTTAGGTTGGCAAATCGTGACCTTCAACGCATCTTCCAAGAGAGAGCGTGGGATTGAGTTCATTGAAGAAGTCATTATACCAATGACCCGAAGTGGTGTTAAGGAAAGAATCTTTTTGCTTGACGAGGCCGACCAACTGACCGATGCCGCACAGTCTGCTCTCAAAGGCGTTATTGAAAACGCTAACGGTTATTTCATTCTCACCTGCAACCGTCTTCCGAAGGTTTCACGCTGGCTACAAAGCCGATGCCAAGTGCGTACTTTTAGCCCAATACCAAATGAGGATATGGTTCAACAATTGACTAAAATTGCTGTTCAACACGCTCCCGATATTTCCAAGACTGCTGTCGAAGTTATCGCAAAAGGTCACGAAGGTGACTTGCGAAATGCGATTGGAGCATTACAGACCTACTGTGGTATGACAGGCAGAAACGCCGAAGCATTCCTTGACAGCCTCACTGCGCCCCACATCGACTTCTCTAAAATGTTGATAGTATGTTTTCGGGAAAAGAATCTTGAAACAGCAGTCAAGATGTTGAAGGGTGATGTTCGGTACCAAATACGAGCGTGTTTCCAATACGCTGTCGAATCACCGGCAAAAGCACAGTCCAAGATGAAAGTCATTGAAGCGGCAATCACTGCCGAGCGTGACATAATCAACGGTGTGGATGAAGAGGTAGTGCGCTACAACTTCGTTCGTATGTTGGTCGGAGGGAGCCAATAACAACCTTTATATCCCCACAACATGACGACAAAATACAGGAGAAATCTACATGGTAGCATACGAACAAATGATTGAAAAAGTGGCAACGCAAGTCGGAACTGACCCCAAGACGCTATCGGCGAAAGCCGATGCAATCCTCGCCCAAGAAGGCGCAGGTTGGGAAGCATCCGGTAAGAACGAAGAACAACGCAAGACTCTTGCCCTACGAGTAGCGGCACGACAATTGGTGGCTGAAAAGGCAAAATTGACCCGCAGTGGCGCAACGATGTACGAAGGTATGTTCGTCAATGTCCCTCGTGAAAAGGATTGGGCTAAGATGGCCTACAACAAGATGAGCAAGACTCTCAAGTCGATGCCGGACATGGCACAACGCCTCGCTCTTGTTGGTCAAGGTGCGCTCATCATCTATGAGAACAACCACGACGGAACCTACACCCGTCACGCCAACCCTTCCTTGCTGAACCAGCAAGACTTCACCGAAGGTACTCGCTCGGATGAAATCAAAGAGATTCCACCACGACATATTGCTCTTGATGCGAACACCTCGTTCTCACTCATTTGGGACAAAGCGACAACTCACTTCGCAAACGGCAAGCCGAACTTCAAGTACGGCTCCGCTCGCCCACTTGAAGAACCCGACCGCTCGTGTCTGTTCTTGGGTCGCAAGGCTGGCTCCAACGACAGTCCGAGCCTACACTCCTTCCGGTACAACGGCAACTTGGCAAAGCAATCTTGGCCTACCTTCGTCACCGGCACCATCGGTATGAAACCTGCCAACCGTGAAGGTATGGCATACGGTACAAAGGTCACCGCCTTCACCACTGATGCTGAACTCTCATCCATCTTTACCGCACCACCTCTCATGGTTGACGAAAACGGTGCAAGTGGACTTATCGCTGATTGGCTCGGTGAAACGCTCATGCCTTCTCTCGACAAGTGTCACGAACACTACGGAACTCTTGACGACAAGGCAAAGTGGGACACCACCTACGCTACTGTTGTCGAAGTGGTTCACATCGACCCTCGTGAAAACGGTGGATTCATCGTGACCGTGGCTGATGCCGATATTATGTCGGAAACCCCACCAATCGAAGTCTATGTCGGTGCCTCCGAGGAAACCTCGGTTGACTTCGGCGTTGGTTCGGAACTCGTTGTTGTTGGCTCCCCGTGGGTCACTCGTGACGGCGAGGCTCGCTTTATGACCTCCGGCTGGTGGTGCATGAACCGCATCGCACCTCTCGCTGACACTGACGATGGCGAAGACGGCTGGGATTGAGTCGCAAATAACTTTGGGGGTAAAGTAAATGTCGAATGTAGTCATGGGTGAAGAGGCGAAAGCCGCTTTCTTGGAGGCCATCAACCTTGTCGCTGATGCCGTTGAAGGTACGCTGGGACCGCAGGCGAGAACTGTTCTCGTCACGCATCCCGAACGACCACCAACGGTGTTGAACGACGGCGTGAAGATTGTTTCCTCCGTACAGTCCGAAAAGCCTGCTGTGCAAGCCGCAGTGCAACTGTTCCGACAGGCCGCACTTGAGGCTCAACAGGCTTCCGGTGACGGTACTACAACGGCAACACTACTTGCTCGTGCAATCTGCAACGCATACGCCGACCATCCCAACAAAGTCCGAGCCGCCCAAGAAATCGCTCAACTGACCGACGAAACCGTTGCATACATCGAACGACAAAGTGATGAGATTGATTTTGATGCACTCACTGACGATGATGATTGGGAAAAGTTAGAACAGCGGCTAAAGTTCGTGGCTTCTGTCGCCGCTAACAACGACGAATATCTTGGCGAACTCGTTGCTGAAATCTTCACGGAACTCGGCCCCGACGCTCTCGTCAATCTCAAGGTCGGCTCTCTTGACCATACGATTTGGTCGAAAGCCCTCGGAACAAGTGTTCCCACAACATTCGTTTCTCCGATGTTCTGTAATACGAACAGGCGTACCGTCGAATACCACAACCCGTTGTTCCTTTTGACACAAACCGTGATTGAGGAATTTGAAGACTTGATGCCTGCGCTTGAGATTGCGGTTGAGAACAACCGACCGCTCATCGTTATATGTCAAGACATTAAGGGTGTTGCTCTATCGAACCTCATCGCCAATCATGTTGGTGGTGTTGTCAAGGCTTGTGCCATCAAGGTACCATACGCTGACCCTGTGACTTGGTTTGAAGACATTATAGCCCTTGTCGGTGGCAAGATATTCTTCGACGCAGAAGGGCATACGGTTGCCGATGTTGTTGCCGGTAAAGGAATGCTCGGAACTGCTGACACAATTAGAATTAACGAAACAGAAACAGTTCTTATTGCTGGCTCTTCGGCTGTAAATACGCTGAACGACCACATCGCAGGTTTGCGAAAACAGGCGGAAGCGGCTGACCATTCTTTTGTAAAGGAAAAACTACTCACTCGTATTGCTCGTTTGGATTCAAAGATTGCTAACATTCACATCGGAGGATTCAGCGAGGCTGAAATCCGTGAAACGAGGGAAAGGGTTGACGATGCTGTCAACGCTACCCGACTCGCCATGAAGGGTGGTACCGTTCACGGTGCTGGCGTGACTCTCGCACGACGCACTTCCGTCACCGAGCGACCGGAAAGTCCACGCAACGAGCGGTGGGAGAAGGTTCTCCTTGAACCGGTTCGTGTGTTGACCAAGAACGCTGGTAGTGAGCAATCGCTCGCAGATATTAGGAAGTTATTCCAACAAAGGCACTACTACAAGAACTTGCACACGGCGGAGTTCTACATCGAAACACAAGACACTGTTAATGTGTACGACGCTACTCTCGTGCTTGTCAACTCACTCAAAGCCGCCGCATCAATTGCTCGGCTCATGCTACTCACCGACCGAATCGTTTTGGTGGGCGAACAATAGGCAAAGCCAACCTTTATATGGCTACAACAGGAGGGAATAATATGTCTTGGGGAACTAAAACAACAGAAGCGACCGTCACAAAAACGGGATTTGACAAGGACTACTACCGTGGTCTTTTTGAGAACAACACGGCACAATCGGTGCCTGTACGCATGGCACTAATCGGCAAGGAGAACTGTGCCAAAACCGGTACAGCCATCAGTATTTGCCGACAGGTGAAGCCGAAGGGTCACATCTATGTGTTCGATGTTGACAACTCGGCAAAGGCTACCATCGACTCCGCATACGCAGGTGATGATGAAATCACAGTCCTTCCACTTCTTGACGAGCGTGACGACAGCATCTTCAACGACGATGCTACCGTCAACTACGCTAACTTGATTGACAAGGTAAATTACTTCGTCAACATTGTTGCCGACAAGTCAAAGGAAGGAGAAGATATTGCCGGAATTGTATTCGACGGTGGTTCGACTTTCTTGAAATGGTGCGAGTTCGCCATGACTGATGTTCTGCTCCGAAAGGGTGTTATCAAGGAAGAAGGCGACTCCTTCAACCAAAAGGAATGGCGCACCCGCAACCAATTGTTCCGCCAAGTTATGACTCGACTTCACGGTCTTGCTGTGCCTTGTGTGTTCTTCACCTTCCATCTCAAAGATGTTTCCAACTATGTTGACAACGGCTCCGGTGGCAAAGTGCTAATGAAGGTCGGCGAGCGACCGGAATGGGACAAGGGTACCATGCGCTTGTTCTCCCAACAAATCTTCTTGTCCCGCTACATGAAGCGGGCCGATACCGCCGCTGGTGTTAAGGCCGACCCCACACTCAAGAACGACGACGATTGGATTGTCAAGGCTACCTTTGAGGAAATCAAAGGTAAGCACATGGAACACATCGGGCAGACCCACACCATCCTCGAAATTATCAAGGGTAAAGTAAAATGGTTTGGACTGCCAATGCTAACATGGAGTGAGTGAAATGGAAGCAGAATTAAATGAGATACTAAACCAAGCCCTCCAATGTTTCAAATCCGTTCAACGGCGCATTGAGGCCATCGAAACCCGCCTTGCTGATTTGGAGTTCACGCTCGATGAACTTCCCGAAGTGAGCAACATTGTCGCCGCAGTCAAAGAACTTCAAGACGAGCATGAAGCACCGGCCATGAAGTTCACACACTACATCTTGGGGGTCAAGCGATGAGTTCCTCCGTTGAAATCACCAACGCCGACTTGACCCGCTTGCTCACCATTATGAAGCGCAAGCAGACTGTCAACGGAAAGCAACAGGCACAGGTTGAGTCACTACTCTTGACTTGTCTTAATGGCGAGTCGGGACAAGCCATCGCCAGCAGTCTAACAAGGGACTTGTCGGGGCTGACACAGGTCACAATGGCCTGCACAGTCAATGGTGAAGATGTATGCAATATCCCAATCCAAAGCATCGACAATATGCTGGGAATCATCAAGTACCACGGTCAACTATTGACACTCGTTTTCGATAAAGAAAACAATCGCCTACGAATTAAAAGTAGGGGAAAACAAACCACGCTCGACGCATCGGGAGATGCTAAGGCGTTCTCTCACAGTCCCGACACTATCAGCGAGTTCCACAAGAAAGGTATTGAACTCGTGAACCGTGTTTGGCACACAGACGGTGTGTACTACATCACCGGCAACGGTGACAAGATTAAACCTCTCGCAAAGTACACCGTGGATTCAACGGATATGTACGAGGCTTTGCGTTGCGACACCATGAATGGACAGCGACTCAACAGATACACTTTGGGTGTGGAGTATGACTCGCACCACCTACAAGTCGAAGTAGGTGACTTTCACCTCGGACAGACCGTGACAGATGTTGCACTTAAAACAAAGGCAAAGGAAACATGGAAGTGGCAGTTCGACGGTGGGCTTGACGAAGTGTTCAAGCCTATGACCGGCTCTTGTGACATTTACATTTACGACTTCCGTGACTTCGGACAAGGTATGCGTCTTTACATTCATTGGCCTAATGTTATGGGTTCCAGCGAGTTCTTTGCTTTCCAAGCGGGAGTTCTTACTTATTGATTACGACATGGTGGGGTTTGCGCCTCGAAAAAGGGTAAAAGTGTACCTCCAAAGCATGAGGGAGTGTTGTGTTTCTCTTCCGTACCCGCCCCGCCTCCGTCGTATTTTAACGGTGATAATATGACTGAACGAACTGTTATCAACACTCTTAATGGCAGTCTTAAGGAATTGACATTAGAACAGGTCAATGAGTTATACGAGTACACAGGTGGCAGACTCAAGGGTAGGAAGATTTACCTTAAGATTGCTGTACTTGCCGTGTTGAAATATCAAAGCCACGGCAGACCATTGACTGCTCGTGAAGTTAGGGATTTGGGACAACGATATATCCCTCGCAACCAACAGTGGTCGAACCAAGTGGTAGGTAGTATTCTCGGAATGTTATCTCGTATGAAATTGATTCAACGCTCTTACGACAAACCTTATCTTTATTGGTGGGAAAACAGTGGTATTTGAAATACGCACCGGCAACTGCGTCGAACTGATGGCGTACATGGATGATGAGTCCGTCGATATGTGCGTGACTTCCCCGCCGTATTGGGGTCTTCGTGACTACGGTGGTAGGGGCATTGTTTGGGGTCCACAAGAATGTATTGAGCGTGGAGAAGGTGATACTTCCCACGAATGGGAAGGATATACTCGACCCAGCGAAAATACCCGCAATAATAATAATTCACTACAACTCAAATCTGCGTATTGGGAACCCCAAGAGCAGGCGTTCTGCAAACACTGTGACGCATGGTTCGGTCAATTGGGACTTGAACCTACACCGGAACAGTATGTCAAGAACATGGTAGAAGTGTTCCGCGAAGTCAAGCGTGTACTCAAACCCGAAGGTACGCTGTGGCTCAACATCGGTGATTCGTATTGTGCTGGCTCTCGCAAGAGTGGCGTTGCGGACTCCGCAGGTGGCGAGCGTGGACTCCCTACTACCCAACGCAACCAAGCATCCGGCGACCTCAAGCAGAAGGATTTAGTTGGCATCCCGTGGATGCTCGCATTTGCCCTTCGTGCCGATGGTTGGTACTTGCGACAGGACATTATTTGGGCTAAACCAAATTGTATGCCGGAATCTGTTCGTGACCGCTGTACGAAAAACCATGAGTATGTGTTTCTTTTATCGAAAAGTAAAGATTACTACTACGACAACGAGGCAATCAAGGAAGACACTGTTGGTAAGCCGGATAAGAACAAGTCAGCCAACAAGTACGCCGAGAATGAAGAATGGGCCGCAGGCGACCCCAACCGCACAAGCAAGGCGAAAGGAATCGCAGACGCTCGTGTAAAGAATTACGCTAAAAGAAACAAGCGTAGTGTTTGGTGGGTCGGTCCCAAGCCATTCCCCGAAGCGCATTTCGCAGTGTTTCCCGTCGAACTGATTGAGCCTTGCATCCTCGCTGGTTGCCCTCCTAACGGTACTGTGCTGGACCCTTTCGGGGGTGCTGGCACAACCGCCATCGCATCCATCAAGCATGGTCGCAAAGCGTTGCTTCTTGAGTACAGTGAGAAATACAGCGAGATAGCACACAAGCGAATCTTGGCGTATCGGGAAGAGATTGGGCTTGACAAAGCGAACAGGGAGTGGTTCTAATGGCAAGAAAGTGTTTGCGTAAATGTAATGGGTGTGGCAGGGTAGTCATGTCCGCTTCCACCAATCATCGGATTAGTACCGGCGAGGCAAAAAGAAAGTATTGCGGAACGCAACGGGTAGTTCGTGACGATTGATTTGCGTTTATATGCCGCCACACTACCTTTATATCCCTCGGCCCTAATTTAGTATCATGGCGGAATACCCCCTAACCGACGCTCTCAAACAAAATCTAATTCTCAATACCATTAGAATGATGGATGCCGATGAAAATGCCAATCCGAATTGCGAAACAGAATTTCAATTCGATTATGGCGGTCGAACAATTGCTGCTTCGGTTAAAATTACCGAAATACCAAAGGAAAAATTGTATCGGAATCACGATTGGCTGTACAACGAGTATATCAATGAAGGCAAGACTCTCAAGGAAATAGCATCTATGTTCAACATTACTCCGATGAGTATTCATCAGTGGCTTGTCAAATTAGGCATCCCTTCAAGACCTCGTGGTCGCCGTCAATAACCTTTATATGCCTACAATACAAGGGTATATTGAGGCAGACAGATGATTGTTGAACAGAAAGGTAAGAACGATGTGGTCGTTCGCTATCGTGACAAAAACGACAAGCGACAGGAAACGGTAATCAAGAAGTATAATCCTTATTGCTATGTTAGCGAAGAGGATGCACAATACATTCATGGCTACAAGAAGACCGGTGGTTTCACAGGAGTCTTTGGTACGCGTGTCGTCAAAGTTGAAGGCTACGACACTTGGAGCATTCGTGAACTCAACAAGACCGGTCACACATGGGAAGGCAACATTCCCTTCACAAACCAAGCATTGACGGCACGAGTCAAGTCCGGTGAGAAGCCGTTTGAATCATACAACCACAGGGTTTGGTACCTTGACGGTGAGTGGAAAATCAACAGTGGCGAAATCACAATGCTCTCGGTCTATGATTCTTTTACCGAAAGACTATACTCGTGGGCTGTCATGCCTAACATCGAAAAGGGAAAATACAAGCAAATGATTGATGCTAACCAAAACCGCTACACCTACGAAACCCCCGTTATCGTCTTTGACACCGAGGCTGAACTCTTGTCGCATTTCGTATCTTTCATGCGAAAGCATGACCCCGACATTATCACCGGTTGGTATGTCACAGGTGCGGACATAAAGCAAATCATCACACGCTGTCAAAAGGTTGGTGTTCGTGCCACCGCTATGTCGCCGATGAACAAGTTGCGCTACGAGTACAAGGATTGGTCGCAACCAATCGTCGGTCGGAACATTATCGACTTGCGCCTCGCATTCCCCAAGTTGTACGAGTTGAAGAATGGCAAGTTGCCGAACTACAAGTTGGATGATGTTGCTTGGGAAGCATTAGGGGAAAAGAAAGTCGAACTCAAGGACGGTCACGACACCTACTACACCGACCCCGTTCTGTATCTCCACTACAACCGCATAGATGTTGAACTCCTTCCAAAGTTGGACAAGTTGGTCAACGCATTGGAATACTTCATCGCTGTACAGCACATCGCACAGTGCGAGATTCGCTCGACACCACACATCACGCAGGTGTTTTCTTGCCTCGCTTTAAGCGACCCACAGTTCAAAAAACAACTGCCGAGTGAGCCACGGTTTGAAGCGCAGGCGTATGAAGGCGCGATTGTGATGGATGGCGAGAAGGGTGTGTATGACGACATTGGTATTTTTGACATAAAAGCGATGTACCACAGTAATGTCGCCTTGCACAACATTTCGTGGGACACATTATACAAAGATGGTCAATTCGCCATTGATGTTCGGGACTGTGGGAATGGGACTCGTTTCATTCACGGGGCAGACAAGAAGGGTTTGCTTGTCCGACAAATGGATAAAATGACTGTCTTGCGTGACCACTACAAGGGTTTGATGAAGCAGGCTACAACCGAAGCAGAAAGGGTGCGATACGACGCCTTACAGTACGCTACAAAGTCATTGGTGGCTTCCATGTACGGGGTGGCAGGCGATGCCAAATACGGGCTGTATCACCCCGAAATAGCATCAGCAATCACATACACCTCTCGTGCCACTTTGATGAAGTTGCGAGATGTTGCCGAGGACATGGGTCACCGTGTTGTGTACGGTCACACCGATTCGGTGATGTGCGAAGTGGAGTCGCCCGAAGTGGGGATTGAATCGGTCATTGAAATGAACAAGCGTATGCACCCAATCATCGTGCAATTTGAGAAGTGGTCGCAGTCATTCCTACTGATGGAGAAGAATCGGTACGCCGGTTTGGTGACTTGGGCCGATGGGGAATACCACGAACCCAAGCGTTATGTTAAGGGAATAGAAATGAAGCAAGCGAGGATGCCAAGCGTGATGAAAAATGCGATGGGACTCGTCATTGATTCGGTGCTAAGACACTATTGTTCCGATGATGTGAACGCTGAATTAGGAGAACTGATTGAGAATATTATGGAGGGTAAAGTTCCCGATGAAGACTTGTGTATGAAAGGTAAATTGACTAAGGACTTAGCAAAATATACGAGCGTTGCCGGACCAGCCGCAGGCGCACAGTGGGCCAACCGCACACTTGGCAAGGGCTACCGTGGAGGTGACTATTTCCTTTGTAGCATTGACGAAGAAGGCAATTACATCGCCTTCGACAGTCCATCCGAAATCGAAGGTATAAGCAAGATTGGTCGGCAGGTCATGGTCGAACGCTTCATTATCAAAAAGGTCTTACCTTATTACCAAGTGGCTAATTGGGACATATCACCGTTGCACCGAGCCATGAATGGTAAATCGAAGGTACAGTGGTTCTAAGCGGCGTTTAGACAGGTTTATAAGAAGGCGATACTTGGGAAGGGTTGATAGAGGATGGCAAACGGCGTTCGCGGAATCAAAAAAATGAGCCAAAACCAATTGACGCAAGCGTTGGTTGAATTGAACGCACGAGTACACATGTTGTCCACCGCTGTCGGAAACGATATTCAGCGACTCAATGTTGTCATGTTCTCTCTCTTGAAAGCACTTGGGATGGCAGATGAAAAGAAGTGTCCTAACTGTGGTGTTGTAAATATGCGACCTATACTTGACGGAATCGAAATCGACCCGCACTGTGTCGAATGTGGTCACAGGATTGACCCTCTCCCACAAGAAGCGTTTTCGGGCGAGATGATTGACGACGACGAATAAGTTAAACAACACTTTAGGGGTGAAACTAATTATGCAATACATTGTGTGCAGTGATAAATTAAGCGATTTGACAAAAGCCGTTGAAGAACACGGTGTTGAAAATGTGTATTGGCTTGCCGATTCGACACGAAACCGTGAAGCGGATTCTCTCGGACTTCCAAACAGCCGTCTTCTCCCACTTCAAAAGTTCTCAAAGGAAAGCGTTCTCGCTCTATTCGGCGACAAGGCAACCGTTTGGGGAGAGAAGGCACCTGCCCCTAAGAAGGCACCTGCCAAAAAGTCTTCTCCTAAGAAGGAAGAGTGACTTTAGTCGCCCATAACAACCTTTATATGCCTGCCCGTGTATGTATATACATGGGAGAGAAGAACTCAACATACGACCCTACTAAGGTCACTGACGAATTGTGCTTGCGCGTTAGCAAGTCTTCGTACACACAGTATGCTATGTGTCCTCGACAGTATTGGTGGAACAAGATTGCTTTGCCGGACTTGGAGTTCAAGTCCAGCGACGCCGCTATTCGTGGTACTGCTATTCACCAAGTTATGGAGGATGGGCTACGAGAAGTATCTTTGGACAAGGAAAAGTCTATTGGCACCAATACACAAATGTACAATGTGTTCAACAAACACGCTGTCGCTCAAGGCGTTGAAACCGAAGTCGGTGTTGACGCTCTTATTGAGATTCTTGGCGAGGTCGCTGATGCTTGGGGCCACTTTGAAATCGTTGAACTTGAAGACAAGCACACCATTCCCCACACAATCGAAGTCTTGGTGCCTAACGAGGCCGAGGATGGCGTCGATACTGTTTCCTACCCTGTGGAACTTGTCGGCATGATTGACGGCGTTTTCCGCCACCCCGACGGTCACCTTGTAGTTGTCGAATTGAAGACCGGCAACGCCAACCAAAGCAAGTTGTCCCGCACCCGTGGGGAACTGTGCTACTACCGGAAGTTGTTGATGTTGGCAGGCTACGACGAGCCGACCCACTTCTTGACCATCTTCCCCGACGCAGACGATGCCGAGTTCATGCTTAAGTTGGAAGGGAAAAGAAACACTGAATTGTTTTATGGTCTTTCACAGGGTATCGCTGTGTACGAAAAAGTCAACAAGCGCAGTATCTCTGCTATGGAGAAGAAGTTAAATAACTCCGTACACGGCATTATGACCCAAGAGTGGCCTATCAAGTGGAACGAATACTTCTGCACCCAATGGTGTGACTTCCACTTGTCGTGCAACGAAGAACTTATTGGAGTGGACAACGATGAACTGTAAAAAGTGTGAGAGTGGAAGAATTAAGACAGAAATAATGTGGCGGGTCACCGGACAAGAAGGCGACTCTCCCAAATCAATCGAAGTACACAAATGTGAAGGATGCGGGAACCAATGGACAACCTCTTGAATATGCCCCGTGAAATGGGTTTGAAGCGTAGTGCTTGCTCTTCTAAAAAACAACTAAAGGAGTACATAAATAAGTTGAATGGTAAAGCAAACCTTTACACTTCCTTGTACTCATTCCGTGACAAGGACGCTAATGCGCCGTGGAAGTATGACACTTCTTCTGCTATTATCGACCGAGCATGGTGGGACTTCGATGCTGGAAATAACGGCGGAATCGAGAAGGTCAAGAGTGAAGTATGTGTTCTTCTCTCTCGGTTGGCCGGAGATGTTAGAGTCGTGGCTACGGGTCGAGGGTTCCATATCCACCAACTGTTCTCCCGTTCTGTTATGGGCGGCGACTTCCACCGACATTTATCTCGCTATCAAAGATTGATGGCTGACGGACTCAAGACCCTTGATGGGGTTGCTTTCCCCGCTAAATTAACTCGCCTTCCAAACACATACAATGTGACCCGTGGCCGCTACGCAGTCGTCATTCCTCCGACGGCTTTGTTGGATGAGTCTTTCAAAATACCGAACAAACCACAGTCCTTGTGGGTTCAGTTCTGTCCCTTCTTTGGGGAACCAAACAACAGCGACTTTGACTTTGTTAAGTGGGTCGCTGACAACCCCGAACCAAAGGTTGAACTTCAAGAGTTCAATGGGGAAATCGAATTGGCAGGCGAAGTCCCAATCATGCCCTGTTTGCAGAAAGCGATTGCAGTTCAAAATCCGACACACCCAATCCGTGTGGCTCTTGTACAGCACATGGCTCAAGAACTACGCTGGTTTGCTGACCCAAAGAGCCTATCGAGGGAACAGCGAAAGTCAATTGAAGAAACGATTTTCCAATACATAAAATCGCTCAATTGGCGTGACTTCAACGAGTACCGGACTCGACAAGGTATTAGGACTAATTTAAATTATGAAAACGCTCCATCCTGTCATTGGTACAACCTGCGTGGTATGTGTGAATCCAAGTGTTGGAAATATGACGGAACCATAGGTTCATAGACCATTGGTAGGGTGGGACCAAGTAATGCTTCTAATCGACCATCGTGAAAATCCTAAATTGATTCATAAGTTGCTTGTGAAGATGGGTAATGCCGACAACGATGAAAAGGGTGATGCAAGGGTTCTCACTATGAAGTCCGCTGATTATGTCATTGGTGAATGGGGAATTGAGGCAAAAGAAATCAATGACCTGTATCGTAGCATTCTCGGTATCGGTCGCTCTCGGACCATCGTCGGTCAATTGAAAGACTTGTGCGACACATACGAACGACCGTTTCTTGTCGTGTACAATACGGAACTCAAGCCGTGGTTCCACGGAAGGAGGGCCACCGCTAAAGAACTGTCGCAAGAGCGAAAGAAGATGGCGGCTGTGATTAACTCATTCAAAATGACGATGCACCAACGCTTTCCCAACCTACACTTTTTACAGTTGACAACTATGGACGACTTCGTTGAATGGTTGTACACCAACCATCGGCAGAATGTTATCGCAAAAATAAAACCACCTAAAGCACACATACCGAAGCAAGTAATCAATATCGAGGACGACGACAGAATCAAGTGTTTGATGGCCTGCGGAATCAGTAGGGAACAGGCAACTGCGTTGCTCACGGAGTATGGTAGTATTCCCGCAATTCTAAGAAAGAAGACTCGACAGAAGGATATGGTTGCCTGTGCGAATATCACAAGCAAGCAAGCCAAGAAGGTCTTAGCGTTAAGGAAAGACTACACCCATCAGTAGGGGTTAAGTCCGGTATCGCCAAGTCCCTTCATACTGTATCGTTGGAAGTTCACCTTGATTGCGTGGATGACAAGTGACGAATACGATGCTGTGTCGTCACCCGTTCCCGGAGTTCTCTTCAACTCAATGTTGATAGTGTTGCCTTCGGTCGATGCTCCCGTCAAGGTACTGCCTCCGAAGATTGCCACTGTTCTTCGGGTCGCTCCACCACTCAATGAGAAGGTGCGCGATATGGAGTTGCTTCCCAATTCTTCGGTTGCTGTCGCCGTTAGGACTGCCTTGCTACCTTGTACGCCGAGAGAGTAAATCGCAGTCACGCTGATAATCTCATCTGCAACATCGTCGGGTACCTTTACGGAAATGGTATGTGTCTGCGTATATCGGTCACTTGAGTCGGGGTCAACAATTCCTGTGAAGGTCATTCCTTCCGACGATACGACGGCTGTTGCTGATGTGGCAGAAATGGCATCTCCCAGCCCATCTACGGCCCTTTGTGTGTTGAGGGGGGGTGCAACCCTTGCTTGACCAAGAAGGCCGTAAGAAGACCCGCTAACGCCGTTATTATTGAGGTTCATGCGACCGGTCATTCTCCCATGAACACCGGAGGCGAGCATATTGCTATTGATGGAAGAAGTAAATGTCCCACTTCCTTGATTGGGGAATCGCCCACCTTCTTGCTGTCCGGGTGTGACGGGGTTGGTACCTACGGGACCGCCTGTTGGTGGTAGCATTGGTGGTGGGGTTTGCGGTCTGTCGTTTGTACCCCCGTTTCCTACGGTACCACTTCCCGAACCTTGTCCACGACCACGGGCAACATTGGGGTAAAGATAAGACGCAAGTCCTCCGAGCGTTTTGGTTTGGTCACGCTCAAGGTTAAGGGAGAGTTGCTCCACATCTCGACCGCTGACCGACCATGTGACTTGTTGTATGACCATAGCCTCACTACTCAAACCAAGTCCCGAATCTGTAAAGGTCACAGTGGTTGCTGGTCGCCAACGAACATCGGGAACGATATGGATTCGTGGACAGTAGTACACATTTCTCGCACCATAGAGTCCCGACATACTATCGAATTTACGAAGCCCAAGAGGGAAGAGTGAATCTGCACTTGTCGCCGACCAAGCGGACGGGCCTGCTTCCGTTATGTTGTGAGCGTTGTGTAGGATGCCGGATGCCGTTGGGTCGCCACATCGGTGTCGAAGTAGGTCTTTGAGGTAATCCACATTTACGGAAATAGTAATTCGTGCGCCGGATGGTTGAGAAGCCCAATAGTTCGATGGGATTTCGATTTCGTAAAACCCGTTGCGCTTGACATTGACAGTCTTGAAAAACGCACTACCTGTCGAGTTGGCGTATGTCGGAGCGTAGCCCATATCCCCACCGCCGTTTGCTGTGAATAGGCTTGGCGGAGTGACATTGAAGGACGGGTCGGTGATACCGACTGTGAACTCGGCGTTATCAATATCCACCCCGCTTTGTCCGTCTTTTAGGGCAACCCAAATTCTCAAGTCGTCGGCACTGTTGTCGCTCGTCACAGGCATGTCCCTCGGTATGTGGACAATACCGACAGCGTGGCTTACGCTGTGCGCTCCCCACCACCAATACGAATTGTCGTATGTGTGGGTAGTGTCTTTAGCCGTTGACGCTGGGGCTATGTAGCCTTTACCGTATCTATCGCGATTGAGATGGTCTGTACCGTCAACACCCAAATGTCCGTCGAGAGCGTTGCATTGACCGTTTGCCAACACACCATTCATACCGGACCACTGTTGGTTGAAGTCGGAAGAAGGTGCTGGGTAGGCGGCCCCAAATGCGTACACCTGTGTGACACTTCTTTCTGCAAAACGAGTTGGGTCTGCGACATATCCGTAGCGACCGCCGACGAGCATTTTATCGTCATGCGTCAAATCTCGCATGATTTCTCCTTGTACCCTTATTGACTTTGTTTTTGCTTTATAGTATTCTTCTTGGGCCACGAGTTGCGCCTCTTCTTCTGTGCGTATTTCGGGACTTTCGACAATCTTCCATCGGTAGGTTTGATTGAGGGTAGGTGCTGGGAAGTCGGAAAAAGAGCCGCCGTTGGCATAATAGACTCGAACATTTGTTATCTGTTGGGCCATAGAAGCATCGAGTGAGTTGACAGTCATACTATCCCTTGTCAATGCCTCGCCACTGTTGTATGTCGGTCGGATTTCTAATTTATTATCCCTTCCCATTTGGTAAGTCATACCCAATCTCTTGCTGTTGTCACGACCTATGCCGCTTGACTCCGTTGACTCTCGGAGAATCGAGAGCAGTGATTTACCACCACGCCCGTCGTATATTCCACCAAACGAATCAAAGTCTGCGTCGGTTCCATCTCGTGTCATATTGTTGGTCTGTGGTATTGAGGAAATATCAAACCAGCAAGGACTTGCCGCTTGGGTTAGCCATGTATCGGAGAGCGTGAACGCCCAAAGGAAACGAGCCTTGTCGTGTACCCAATAGGTTCCGAGGTTCGGACTTGTTGCATATCCTTCTGTCTTCATTAGGAAGCGTAGGGCATACCGTGGAGCCGCACTTCCGCTGATTATGACCTCATCGTAGGCACCGGTCGTTGTGCCTGCGCTTGGTAGGTTCACGGCTATTTCTGCGGTACTACCGTTGGCTTTGATAACCTCGTCCATTTGGATTCCTTCAAGTAGTTCTTCCGCCGCATCCCCTGTGTAGTTGGTAGCCGCATCCGACTGCGTGTAAATACCGTACAGTTGTTGTGGAATACTGATACTGTCGCTGATTGCCACATCAGTTCTCGTACTTCCTGTTTCGGCAGAAGGTAGCCCAACAATAACAATGGCTGTGGCGGTCACACTTGCGATTTGGGCGACCCACTTAGCAGTCACATTTCGCACCCTCATACCGGCTTCGACCCCATCGTTCACGAAGTCTGCGCCGCTACAAGTAATTGTCATTCCGCTACCGGAGGTTGCGCTCGTCGCCGCCTCCACAACACCGGTCGATAACTTGCCGTCGTAGGTGTACCAAAATATCTCCGTCGAAGGGTTCTGTCCATCCGAATCCCGTGTACACTTAATTTTACCATAACCAAATGTAGGGAAGTCCGAAACCAAAGACGAGGATGGTTTGGTTTCAATCACAGTATCTCCTACTTCGATTGTTCGATTGAGTTCTGCGCTTGCGTTGACCCAGCGACGGAAGTTAGGGTTGAATCCGTATGGTGAAGCATTGTTGTTGTTGGTGCTTGTGGCTTGGACCCAATAATTGTCCATCAATACGGGGAAGCCATGATACTCGGTTTCGTATTCTCCGACGCTGATTGAACCGCCGCTTCTTTGGTTGAATGTACCCTTGTTGATAAAAGTATTGAGGTTAAAGAACTTTGAACAGTCGTACACCAGCAACGCTCCGGCCTGTTGGTCCCAACCTCGTAGGCTCGAAACCCGATGCTCGGCTTCCGCTTTTCGGACAAAGGGACCGGTCGCTGTGTATGCTTCCGTCGTAGTGTATGTGCTTGTCGAGCATGTTATTTCCTTTGTGCTACTACCTGTGATTCCCGATATAGTGTGGATTCCGTCGTAATTATCACTGTTGAAGATAATCACTTTGTCACCAGCCGCCAAGTCCGATACTCCGGTGTCGCTGTTGAGAACTTTGAATTTTATACCTGTGCTACCGTCGCTTGCTATCGCTGTACCCGAATACCCATTGGTTATTTGGATTGTCGCTCCGCTACCGAGAGGGGTTGACCACGGTGCGTTTGTTGTCGGGTCAATGGTAGCGTCAAGTTCCCAAATATCCAAATCTTCTCCAATGTTCATGGAGATAAACGAATCGTATTCGCCTTGATTGTTGGTTTGGTCAGTGAAGGAGATTGAAACATTGTAGTTGTCTTTGACGGGCTTGAGTAATCCGAAAGACTTTTTGCGGAAGCCACCGTCTGCGTTAGCGTCACCGTTGTTTCGCATATCGGCCCACTGCAACCAAAGGTGCTTGTAGTCCGTACCGGATGAAAGAGTGTACACATTCTCGCCGCTGGAATGGTCGATTGAAAGACCTTTGACTCCGACAAGATAGTGGTTGCCGTCGTCTGCTGGGCTGATGTACCCGTTGTAGGTGAAGGTGTCAACAAACCCTGCGCTGTTCACGACTTGACCTACGCCGTGGCTTTCGGAAGAGTCAATGAATGACGAACTTACTTGGATAATGTCGGAGTCTGCTGTAAAAGAGGCTGATGCTGTTCCGGCATCAACAAATGAGAATCCATAAACCGCAAAGTGTTTCTTGAACCACGGCGACTTCGGGAGGTCACGCATCCAAATCGCGTGAGCGTCACGATGCGTTAGGTTTTCTGTTGTTCCCGAAATTTTACCTTGTTCAATGGTGTACTTTGCTGTCGAAAAAGTCACAGCCGTCAGTGGTCCGGTCGTTGTCAAAGTCTTAGCGTAAAAATAACCATCCACTGTTTGAGTGGCAATAACCGTATGTACCTCGTCACGGAATGCACTACCGACCTGCGTTTCGCTTGCTGGGATTGTGACCAAATCACCGGTCGATAAGTATGAGCCGTCGTTGCGACTTGGTGCCGATGAAAAGCGTAGGTACAGGTAGCCGGATTCGGCACTTGTTCTTGGGGATGTTGATTGGTAGCCCGTGAAGTTCGCCGATGTTTCTGCCGTATAGGTCATACCGCTGATTGTGAGAAGTTGGCCGAAACCTGTCGGTCCCGAACCTACTGCGCTGATTGTCACGCCGTTCTCGTTGTGATTGTCAAACCCGAATAGGTCCGGTGTACTGCTTGTCGTGTAGGAGGTTCCAGCGTATCGCATAATGACCTGTGCGTCACCACTGCTTGTCGCTTGGGTGATACCGGCGACCTCGTACCCCAACCATCCATCTTCGACATTATTCGGTCCCGCCGCATCTTCGTTGTTGTACATTTGGATTGGGTGTCCCGAAAAAATGGTGGTGCGTTGCCCTTCAAGTTCTTTGTAGGAAGTCGAAGACTCAAAGCCGATAGACGGAAGACTGCTCTCCAATTGGGCCGCACCCATAAACATTGTATCGGACAGCAAAGCCAACTCTTCCTTTCTCGCAAGAACTTGGTCGCCACTACCAAGACCGATTTGACCGACTTCCCAAGACGAAATCTGTCTGTCGAGAATCGAAAGAGAATCGCGAGCCGCTACTGTTATTTCCCTTGTTCTTGACGAAGCATCCTGTGCTAAAGAAACACCCTCGATGATACCGTTCCACAGTGGTCGGTGAATGTTATCGTTGAACATCAACAACCGCCAATCTGTAATATCGTCGTTGAGGAACCACGGTGTCAAATTTTGTTCAGTGTCGTCGTCAAGTATTTTGATTGTTGCTGTACTGATTCCGTTCACCGGCATATCACAAGACCATTCTCCAACGGAAGACCTATCTCCACGATTGTCGGGCGTATCGGTCAACGGTCGGTAAAGAGCGAATCGGTCGATTAGTGTTGCGACAACACATTTGTTTGATGCACTACTGTTGGGAACAACAAACATTTCCCATCCCGTCAACTCGCTGGCCTTGAAAGCGGCGGAGGTGTCGGTATTGTTTGCCATAGCGTACCCTCCGTTGTCACCAGCAGTGTATGAGCCTGCTGTTGGGTTGGTGGCTGTCACTTCGGTCCCTTCGTGGTACACCTTGAACTTATTATTAGTGAAATCTAACTTGAAGTCTAAGTCGTACCACGGGTCGCGGTTTGGGTCACGCAAGTCCTGTTGTCCTAACCAATTAACATGGTAAAGACTTTCGTTCCCGCTTAGTCCTGTCCCGTCGTGAGGTACAAAAGTCCAATTGATTGCCGGTGTTCCTCCGCCTGCTCCGGTAGTACCGAATGTGGTTGAGGTTGGGAAGCCGACTTTCAAAGTGTATTTGACTTCCGCCCCCGATTCAACAGGGTCCGGGTTAGAAACAGTGGCATTTCCGAGCATCGCTTGGGAACACATACGGATTGTAAAAAAGTCACCGTCGGATTTACTGTTGAGATTAGCGGAGGATGCGATAACCGGTCGGTATTGTCCGCTTGGTGCGACATTGTTGACTTGGTGTGCAGTGTCGTCTGCAAGATAGGTCGTGACAGCCAAGAATGTTTTTCCCGCATTACTTTTTATCGGAGAGAAAATTACTTCGGGAGTATCTTCGTAGGCTGTTGTTGCACCTGTCGTGGCGTTGTATGCGTTGCACTGAATCCTCTCACCCATCCATACACCTGTTAGTTGGGCGTGTTGCATAAAGTCGGGAAGTGTGCCGCTACTGATTCTGCCGGATTGTAGAGCGGGCCAATTCCGAGGATTCCAATTGTATTTTGTTGTTCGACCGAAGGTGGGGTCGGTGTCACCGGAAGGAATGTAGTATCGGTTTGATGAATCGTAGGAAGACGACATGAGAAGGTAGGTATCGTCGCTGTTGCTATTGCCTGCTTTGTTGTATCTCACCCGATTAGCATTGACAAGAGTGTTAGGGTACTGTAATTGCGCTCTCCCACCCCAATTCTCGCCCTTTCCGAGCCGAATAGAGTCAAGGGTAGCCCAGCGAGAAATGCCGTCGTTAGAGGCTAAGTAATTGGTCGAATTTGAGAACTCGCTATTGTTGGCTCGGTCCCGAATACTCCATCGGTATCGAGGACTAAGCGTGGCTTCTCCGTTGAGAATGTTGCCGTGGTGGGTTTTGGTGGAGTCGTATGTCCCTGTGGTTGACGGTTGGTTGCCATCGTCTGCGATAACTTTGGAGCCGGACCAATCTTCGTAGGAGCCTGCGAGCCAAAACCCGTATTTGCTTGTTGCTGTTCTTGACATTTTTCTCACTCTTACTGCGCTATGTTCAAACCACGAGAGTTCAACTGTTGAATCACCTGCTTGGTAATCTCGTTTGCCGCTTGTCCCGTAGTCATGCCGTTGAAGTTGTTCGTCATAATCACCTCGGTGGTGTTGATGAGCGTTTCAACTCCCTTGTTGACGACCTGCTTTACCATGTCGCCTGTAATGTTTCCTTTTGCCATACCGAAGAACATTTCTTCACGGGCGTTGCTGAACTCAAACGCCGCTTCCTTTGCCGCTTCTATTGGGCCAATAATACTTTCTTGAATACCATCTGCGAAACCACCAAGACTCAATGCACTCATGTCTGTTTCGATGAAATCGGTAAGGTCGGCCATGAAATCTTCTGCCGTTTCTGCTTCTTTGGCTAAGTCCATGATTGCTCCTTGGAACTCTTCGGGGATTGCCGCAAACGCATCTGCGTAAGCGTCTTCTAAGCCAAAAATCTCTTTTTGGGCACCACTGTACATCAAGTCTTCGTCGCCCATTGATGTAGCCCATGTGTACTTGCTAAACAGGTTATCAAAGAATCCAAAGTTCTCTTCGGCTTGTGCCAAGTCTTGACCAGCCTGTTGATAATCCTTTACCAACCCAAATACTTCTTTAAGGGCGGCTTGGTCAGTCGTCAAGGTTTCTGCCGCAGTGAGATTTTCTATGTCTTTCAAGATAGCGTGTTCTTTCATCAAAATATCAAGTCTTGATTGATATGCCTTCTTGACGGTTTCATCGCTTGCTTCGGCGATTTTTCTTTGTAGGTCTTCGATACCGTATTCCATTCGGTTTGTAGCATCGGAAAGACCCTTTAGGTCGTAGTCAAGATAGGTGTCCATCATATCTTCGTACTCTTCCTTAGTGTAGTTGATTGCCTGTCCAAAGTCCATCATAGCGTCGGCCATATCGTCGGTTTTGTCTTTTCCAGCGAATAGCCAAGCAAGCAACGCTGTACCACCAATGACAAGCGCACCAAGACCCGTCATCATAATTGCAGTCTTAAGACCTTTAAGGGAAAAAGTAAGATTATTTACTCCGCCTGCGGCGGCGTTTGCTCCTATCATAAGTCCGTGTGTCTGCTTGGTCAATGCAAACATTTGAATCATCGAAGGAATCATAGCAAGATTCATCAAAATCATGCTTGCTCTTGCCGACCTTTCGCTGTCGCTGAACATACTGAATCCCATTGATACTGCGCTTAGTATTCCCGAAGTCTTCATTAGCATGGCTTGCTGTCGCATAGAAGACTGTACCGTCAAATCCTGTTGTGTTTTCACCTGTGCAAATGTTTGAGCGAATAACTTCATCTTGGGAAGAATCTGCATAATCTCTTGTTCGTTGAGATTGTACGCCGCCGCCAACTGTTGTGCGGAAATCACCATAGCGTCAACAATTGCTTTGTTTTGCTGTTCGGTGTTTGACTTCATTTTGGTAATCTCGTTGAGTCTTGTGGAAGCCGCCGCAAGAATAATCTCGCCCTGCGTCTGTCCCTTTATTTCTGTTTCCATAGCGTTTGCCAGCAAGACTCTTTTACCTTCGTCGGAAATCAATTTGCTCATCAGTTGTGACTGTTGTTGCATTTGTTGTATTTGTTGTTCTCCTAAAAATACTTCACCGGTTTTTGCGGCTTGATTTTCTTGTGTGTAAAAACCAAGCCGTTGCATTAGGATGCCACGATTCATTTCAATATCTTCCAATACCCTTGCATTTTCTATTTCGAGCATTTGCTCGGTCTTTTTCTTTGCCGCCGAGTTAGACATTACTTGGTCAACCTGTGTTATCCTCTTGAAGTGACCATCGTCAATTCTTTTTTGAGCCATTTCCTCAATGCTCATCAGTTGTATTTTGTCAAGTTGGTCTAATTTTTCTATTGTCGCTATTCTTGCGGTTTGGGTTCTTTGTGCGACTATTCTTCTTTCTGCATCAGTCAAAGCGTTTGCTGTTTGTACACGGGTTTGTTCGGTTTGTAGTGTGATAATTTTAGTCTGCAAGTCTTGCTTGCTTGTTTGGGCCTGTTTCAATTCTTCCGTTGTCAATGCTCTTGACATTTGTGCGTTTGCCGACCGCATCATCATTTCTTGATTTTCCATTGAAATTTTCCCTATGCTTATTTGGGTCAATTGTGACATTTTGGATAACTCGGCATCAAGCATATCCATAGAAATTCTTTGCATGGCGACCTGTCCACCGTATGCGCTTGACCTAACCAATTGTTCGTTGTTCATAGCACGAGCAATTTGTTGTTGGGTTCGCATCGACACATTGAGGCTCATCATGTTAAGTTGCGCTTCCACAATAGGAGCGTATAATTTTCCTAATTGTTGAGCCGTGAACATACCTTCGATTACGCCTCGATATATCTCATTTTCTTCTGCAAATTCAGCAAAGGCAAAGTTAAGGTCTGCCTGTGCTTTTGTCGCTCTAAGAACAGCGGGAGTAAAGACCGCACCAACTGCCGCCTTAGCGTTGACAAGTCTTGCTTCTTGCTCCTTCAATTGGAACGAAACATCTGCCATTTTCTTGTTTAATTCTTCTTGTGCTGTGTCGAGTTCTCCAACCGCTTGAGTGTCTAATTTGACTACACGGCGGTGGTTTTCAAACAACTTGATTGCACGAACATAGTGGTCGTTTCCAGCCATAGCCTGTGCGAGAGCCAATTTGTCAGCATCCTTGAGGTTGCCATATCGCATAGCAACATCGTTTAAAATATCTTCCATGCTACGCAATTCGCCGTTAGCACCTTTGACTTCGATACCATACCTCTTAAGAACTTCTGCGTTGTTTCCTGTGTTGGCACCAAGACGGGCATACATCATCTTGAGCGCACGACCAGCCTTTCCTTGTTCTTCACCAGCCTCAATCAAAGTGGCGGACATAGCGGCCATGTAAGCCGTCGAATCACCAGCCAATTTACCGGAAGATGCGAACTGATTCATAACATGGGTAATCTGTGACATGGTTGCCGCAGAACGGTTTTCGATTGTGTTCAGTTGGTTGAGCATCCGAATGCTGTTTGCTCGGACTACATTTGCTTTTTGCTCCGAGGTCATTCGGTCAAAGTTAGCCTTTTCCAAATCACCGTACATGAAGCCTGTCTGCTGTTGAAGCGAAATCATTTTCTTCATGGCGTCTTCTGTTTCCATGCCACCAATCATACCGAACTGCATACCAATCTCGGTAGCCGCAACAGTCGCTTTGCCACCACCAACAATGTCGGATAACTGCGCCATCTTAGCACCAGCGACAAGGGCTTGGTCACCACTAAATGCGTATGTTTCACCGAGTTCTATGATTGCTTCTGTTGCCATATCAACATCTGTAAAGTTGGCGAACTTTTCAAATTCAAGTCGGGCCGTGGCTATTTCTTGAGAAAGGGGAACTGTGCTATCAACAAGCGAATCCATTTGGTCGGAAATCAATTGGATGCTTTCGGTGATACCGGAAAGACCATCCAGCACAAGACTTTGCAGAACAGTAATTTTTGCCTGTGCGTCACCAATCAAACGGTTGGCTTGGAACGACCCGACAACATCGAAGAAAACACGGGATGCACCGGCTCGCAAAACGAGCATAGTGACCATCGCAAAAACAGCGACAATTGGTGCAAAGGAAAAAATAAGGCTTTGAATCACTCTCTCCACCTTCACTCGCTACGCTTCGCTATGGGAACGCCAAGGCTCCTTAGCATGTCCATCCCTTCACTGTCACTTAACAGTTCTCGCTGGGCCTGTCTTTGTTTGCGTCGGGCTACCATTGATTTGCCGTCAGTCTTTTTTGCCTGTTTAGTGGCTTCTGCAATCCTATCTTGCATATCCATAGCCACAAGCAAATCAAGAGTCAATAGGTCTTGACCGCCTTCGCAGTCATACTTGTCCCACAAATCCGAGGGTAGCGTACCTTTGTACGCCATGCACAGTGTTGGTGCTACTCGGAAGAATTGTCCAAAGGGATTGCACCCTCCGGGTCGTCGCCACGGACAAAGCCAAGAATCATTCGTAGTTCACTGCTTGTTAGGTTGTCGGCATCAAAATCTTTAGGGGAAATAATACTCATTGGCACCCATTCACGGATTTGGGATTCCATTCCAGCACCTTCTGTTTCGAGGGCTTCTGCAAATTGTGCTTGTTGTTCATCGGTCCAATTTGTCGGGTCAACACCAAAGTGGATATGGTCACGAAAAACCTTTGCTTGGATATTTTCGATTCGCAATTTGGACATACCACCGGCTTGTCGCACAGTGATTTTTGTTCCATCATCAAGTTCAAATTCTTTTGTTAGTACGGGCATCTTTTCTTCACTTCTCTTTCCTTTTGGGGGAATACTACTCTCATGCTATGATAGCAACAATGGTACAGGTTATGTGGTTGCTATCCTTTTTTCTCGTTGTTGAGCAATTGATGATAACATCATCGTTTGCTATTGCGGCCCGTAGAGCCGTTTGTACTGCGGCGGCAGTACCTTCAAAATGCAAAACATTTAATTTTGTTTTGTCGGGAATGGTTGTTCCACCGTTGTGTGCCAACTAAATCACCTCAAGCACTGTATGCGGCGGCTCGGTCATTCTTAACAACAATGTCCATCATCTTATTGTCAACGCTGTCGTAAAGGGCCACAAACGGTACCGAGAAGGTTTGACTGTCACGACCGGACACATTTGCGTCGGGTGCTTCAAATCGAATCTTGTAAAAGTTGAATGTCACAAGGTCAGCGGTGGACTCGTCACCGAATTGACACTTTAGTTCAACACCGCTACCGGAGAACTCAAGACCGTCTGCGGAAACCAAAGCGGTATAGGTTGGGTTGCTTGCTCCGGCTCCGGTGAATAGGATTCGGTTGAACTCAATAGTTCCGCTAATCTCACGGCGTTGTGCTGGTGGAGCGCGAACATAGGTTGGGCTACCAAGACCGCAGGCCGCATCGCCATCACGGTTAAGGGTAATGTCAAACGAAATTGACTTCACAGCATCGGTTGCTGTTGTGTCACCGTTGAAAAAGACCTTTGCATCGGAGAAGTAAAGAGCAGGCTTTGTATCGGGGAATGCGGCAGTCAATCCGCTAAGTGCGCCTTGGCTGTCTTCCGACTTACCCATGAACGATGCGCTCACAGTAGCGTATTCGTTGATTGCGGCGTTAATACCCAAAGACTCAACAACCACACCCTTGTAGTAGTGAATCTTCTCTTCACGAGCAACTGCCATTTCAAGAGAGTGTCCTGTGCCTGCTTCTGTGAAAGTGTGAGAGTAAGGTGCGCCGGAGCCTGTCACAGTGTCGGTACCCATAAGTCCGAGAAGAAGCATACCGGTAAAGTTGTCGTTAATCAAGGCCATGTTAATGTCGCCTTCCATGTACTCTTTTCCTGTGACGGACTTTGAGGAACCGTAGCGGCTCATGTCCTCACGAGTAAGCAAGTCGTAGGAATGCTTGATTGTTTCGTCGTCAACTTCACCGTAAAAGTACGATGAGGACGAGGTTGTTCCGTATGAGTCTTCTTTTCCAATCGCCACATAGCGGTTGTTCATATCTTGGATTGCCATATTAAATCACCTTCCGATGCCTTTTTCACCTTCGAGTTGATTATTAAATGTTTCATCGGTGTCGCATATTTATTCGGCGAGAATAGGTCAATGTCAGTAGATGGGTACATATTGTGACCTCATCATCTAATTTGGATTGAAGTTCTAAGTCGTACTCGTAAAGACTGTCAGTTGTTCCGTTTAGACCTGTTGTGGTGTAAAGTTCATCGAAAATCTCGCCGGTGATATTGAGGCACTGTCGGTACGCATCTTCGTATGTTGTGCCACGGCTGGTAATGTAAATAAGAACATCATACTCTTGGTCGATTCTGCCACCACCAAGAGCCGCAAATGTTGGCGAAGAAAGTCTTCGCAAAATAACATTTACGAATGGAGGCACCATCTTCGACAGCATTGTGTTTGAAATGTCGTACCCGTACTTGATTGAGCCAGCATCCAAATGAGTCTTAAGGTAAAACCTTTTGCTGTTGCGTAGTGCTTGTACTACCGAAAGACCCATGCGAATCAAAGTGTCTGTTGTCAAATCCGAAGGTGCCAACTCGTCGGGACTAAAAGCCCCTGTATCGGTAGCATAAACGCTGGCCCACTTTACATTCCCACTTCCATTTCCCCACTTGATAGTTCTTGTTCCACTGCTTGATGCGCCAGCAACGCTAAGGTACGCTGTTTCTGCGGAGTCGTCTTCGATAAGTTCTCGGAAGTACAGTCGAGCGTTTCCCGATGCGTCAAGAGTTAATCTCAAGATAAGAGGTGTTGGGTTTTCTTCAAGCATTGAAATATCCAAATCATCACTTGTCACTGTTGTTGCGCCAACCAACTGAACTTTTTGACCAAGAGCCTTAACTTCGACTTTCTTTGTTCCGTTATCAAGCGTAAGCAAAGTATGACCATCGGTAGGAGCAGTAGTGTATTGTATTCCGGCAAAAATAGTGTAGGCGTTTGTGGTTGGTTGGACATGGTATTGGCTATTTGTCACCACCCAATAATCGTCGGAAGCAGTACCATAATCATTGTTTCTTGACCAAGCACCATTGTTTGTTCCTACGGGGGCAGTAGGGTCTTCACCGTTTAGTCGGTAATTCCAAAATTCAGTCGTTGTCGCTATTGCCATATCAAAGCCTCTTTTTTAGTTCGTACTTCATTCGTGTTGGGAATCTTGCTTCAAACCTGTCTTCTGCCACAGTAAGGTAATCAATAGCAAGATAACCATAAAAATAACCTTCACCGCCATTACCGTACCAAGCAGTATTTCCGGTAGCCGAACCTATTTGGCGACCATATTGTTTCGCTCCTAATGCTGTATTGGCAAATCGAGAACGCCTTCCTTTAAATTTAAAAGGTCCGGCATCTCGACCTTCCTGTAAAGCCGCACCTATGTTGTACCTTTCTTCGTTATCGTCGGGGTCAGTATGCACACCTACGCCTATGTCGCCACTTCGACCATCCGGCCCCTTGCTTCCAAAAATAGCATTAAGTTCCACATCATCATTTTTTGATGTCACGGTTCTTTCGTAGCCAAGAGAGTTAGCGACTTCTCGTGCCTGTGGGTGCATACCCATAAATCCTCGAAGATGCTTGTATGCGTGGTCTTTGGCGGCACTAAGAGCATAACCACTTGCATACATCATAGCCTTTTCCACTGCTTCTTGAATTTCGTGAAACGCTCGGTTAAAAGAATCATTGTCAATGTTGATACTCATTCCTTTTGCGGAGCGATTACGAATGTGAAACGCTGGCATTAGTCAACACTTCCTAAGTGAGCAAGTCGCTTGAGATTATCCATGCCACGCTCACGAAGGTTGTTGCCACGGATTGTTCCGTGGGTGCTTGCCGTTTGAAAAATCGCTTCGTCTTCAAAGTAATATGCGGCGGCAATATCAGCACAAATTTCACGAAGAACATGTGCCTGCTCCCCTTCTTGTACTGTGACACCGGAGGCATGGTCAAAAGAAATACCTGTGACTCCTGTGAGGTCATTGGTGGACTTACCCGTCCATACAAACGAATCACCGTCTATATTGCCGTTTCCAGCACTGCTAAAGCCCGTTCCGCTTGTTAGGGTCACTGTGGTAGCCCCAGCCGAAATAGCACCGTTAAGGGTGGTTTCTGCGATTGATTTGCTGGGTACATCTCGACCGTAGTCACGGTACATTTGGTCAATGTCAATCGTTGCACGACGAATTGCGCTTGTCAATCGAGTCCCTGCTCTTGTTCGCTGGGTACTGTCAAGCCCAAGACGGGAGCCTACATCGCTTGTTGAACAATAGTACACCATCACATCAACCCCTGCACATCAACACCGAGCGATGCAACCATCGCAAAAAAAGCATACTTCAAGTATTTTGCCATAACGGACAACTCAAACACTGCTTGTTCAAGCAGTTGTACTCGCTGGTCCAAAGACTCGACTTGTTGTTCAAGATTTTTGCTCATCCTCAATCACCTGCTTTGCTTCTTCAAGACGGGAAATGAGGTCTGCCTTTGTTCCGTCAACGGCAAGTCCGTTTTCGTTAGCAAGTTCAATTAACTCCGCCTTTTTCATTTTCTTAATCGAAGATAGGGAAGGTAATTTTGAGGCAATATCTTTTAGGTCGTCAGCCAAGTCAATTACTTCATCAAGTGTAATCTTGCCATCGGCCATCAATTTTTTGTATGTTTTGTAGCCAGCAAGCCCAAGACCCACTGCAATTGCGGCAAGTAGTATAATCATTTCAATATCCATTTTATTCACCTTTGTTGTATAGAACTTCTTTTACGGCTGATAGCGGAATAACGGTAAAGTGCCTACTTTCGCCCACCCGATAAATCTTGTAGCCGTGGGGTGTTTCTTCAATGTTCACATTCGTGTAGCACCTTTCGGGAGGATGATACACTATTTTTCCTTTTCTTTTTGTCATATTTAACTCTCCAAAAACGCTTTAATTTCACTTGAAGTCATTTCAGCCAAGTCCGAAGGCCACATATCGGGACTAACTCCATAAACACCCTTTGAATACCAAAAAACAGGTTGCTCTCCATCAGCCCCACTATCAATGTGCGACCAATCCTCATCGGGGTATCGTGCTTCCAATTTTGCTTTTATGCTCACGATGTAGACGCTCCTATTCGTGTGATTGTAATGTTGGTTCGATTGTTGTCATACGCCTTAACTGTAAAATCAGCACCATTGACATAAGGAATAACATACACTTTTTCATCCGAACCTGTGCTTGCTACATCAATAATGACGGTTTTTTGCATATTGACGGCTGAATCAGCCGACGATGGGGAGGGGGCGCGTTTAATTCTAAAAGTTCCCCAATTTCGCCGTTCAGCGTTGCTTGATGTTCCGTTGCCTAATTGTAGCCAAAAATCCTGTGCGGCAGTATTGGCACTTGTAAATACTTCAACAGAAGCAACAACCATATACATTCCACCCGCTTTTAAAACCACATAGTCTTGAGCGGCGGCGGTTGCGACGATGTTTGTTGTGTTGCCTGTGTTAGAAAAATCACTTGTGTTTGCCAAGTCAAGATAATAATTGGTTCCCGAACTTTGACTTCCCAATGAGTTGTTTGTAAGAGCAAGACGGACATGCTCAAATGGGCTTGCTAAAGCATCTAATTTTGCTTCTTGCGTATCGGTCATAAACCGTTTGTTGCTTGCATCAGTCATGTTTGTGGTGGTAAAGGTTGGGGATGCGCCGCTTACAACTGATTGATTCAATGCTTTGACATCGGCAAGAGAAGCACATTCGCTATCCATAAGCGCACCTGCGGCTGTGACATTAGCAGTATCGGTCACATCTGCCGATGCCTCAATAGCATCTAATTTTGTTTTGTCAGCACCCGACATAGAACCTGCGGCACTTGTTGTGGCCGCACTAAGACTTAGTGTGACTGCTCCCGAAGTTGCTCCGCCTGTTATTGGGGCATTTGTATTGACGGCTGTTATATCTCCACTACCGCCACCACCAACTTCGCTTGAGCCGTGATACAACTTGTTGCTATCCCCACTGTTAAGCCAAAGCGTGTTAGCGGCTACTCCACCCGGATTTGAACTAACAGGGTCTAATTCTAAACCGGTAGGGTCAATCAAACCATCAACATTTAGTTTTCCCGTAATATGAACATTTCCATTGATAAGGTCGATTGGGCCGGAAGCGTGACGAGGGCTACGATACATACCCGGACTAATTTGACTATACGACCAAGTGCCTCTTATTTTTGGTGTGACAATACTTCTTACCTCGGAGCCTTGTGCTGTAAGAGTTGTTGGTCCCTTGAGAATACACCCGTCTTGTATTTCAAATTCTTCCACTGAAACAAATGTGTTATCGGCTAACAGGATTTTGTGACCTGCTGTTGCGGCTTTGAGAATTATTTTTCGATAGTATGCTTGGAAGGTGGAAGAATATCCTGTGGCGTTGTGTGTTGGTAGTACAACACCACCACTTGACCCTGTAAATTCAACTGTCGATAATCCAAAGTTCACACTATTTACTGCTGTGGCATCAAATACTGTAAAATCAAAAATTTTCAATCGGTCATTATCCGAAAATGCACTTTCGGGAGTAAAAGTCCCACCAGCAATAGTCATAGAAGTAAAAGATGCTTTCTTGCTTGTACCTGTTGGTGTTTCGTAGTCCGGTGCAAAATTTCCGCTTTGTATTCGCACTGCTGGGTGTTGACCATCATCAAATTTTGTTATCGGTGATGAAGACCCAACCAAAGAAAAGGTATTACTACCCACATAGGCCGCATTATCGCCGATAAGAATAAATCTTTCAGCGTATGATTTGTAGGTACCAAAATAATTGGGCGCACTACCATGCTTAAACGAAATAGCACCTGCTGAACCAGCATTTAGTGTGCCGTTGATAAAAAGACCTTTGATTGTTGGTTGTGCGTTAAGAATAACTTGGTGGTCAAATGTACTTTCTATTACGATTTCATCAACAGTGACAGGACTTCCACCTGTCAAAGTCCACGCACAGTCTGCAAGTCCTTCATTGTCAAACAGCGCAACATCGCCAGCAGTAGGGATTGCGCCACCTTTCCAATTTGCGGCAGTGGAAGATGCGGTCGATGTACCGCCAAGCCATTTTATTGTTGCCATAATACTCACACTAATTTCGTTTTGGTTGAAGTGACCTTAACAGCCGTTCCACCTTTTTCCGAAACAAGAGCGAGTAAATCTTGACCTCTTTGGATAAAACCCCTTAGTTGGGCCGTCAAACGAATATCTTGTTCTTTTCTCTCGCTCTCGTTGACATAGGAAGGTAAGGTATCAATCATAACTTGTAGGCAGTCTGCACACACAAGTGCTTTGATTGCTGATTCTTTTTGTGCTGTTGTGACAACATTGGTGGAGTCGTCTGCAAGGAAAGCAGTATTTCTTGCGGACTTGTTGACTTGTTCTGTACGCATACTGATGTATTCAGTAATGGTGCCTTCGTTAAGACCCCGTGGGCGGTTTAACAAATCCCGAATGTTGTCAGTAGTGACTGTCATTCTTCTTCACCCAAACCGTTCACAGGCCACCTGTCGTTATAGTCTTTCGGTACTGCTATTGTAGCAGTATTCTTAGGTGGCGTTGAACAGCGACCAAGAATAACCACTAATTGTGTTTTGACAATATCGTGTGCCATACGGCTGTCGGGCAACCAATATGTTTCTCGGTCGGGAAGAAGTGTTGCTGGACTGTTTGGTCTTCGGCTACTTGGTCGTACAAGACGAACAAGCCAACCGTTGCCACTTATCCAATGCTTTTGTCGGTGACGCATATCAGTCACCTTTGCATCTTTCGGCACCGGAATGCCCTTTTCCCTAAGTTGCTTTGCCAATTTGGTGCGCTCACTCATTCGTCAGCCACCTTTTTCTTGGATTGCTTTTTAGCAGGCTTCTTAGCCTTCTTAGCAGGGGGGATAACATCATAGTTTCCTTCGGAGTTAAGCCGATAGATTGTACCATCGGCTTCTGTCCATTCTTTGATTGAATCACTCAAAGTGAATCACCTCAAAGAGTTTCGATGTAGTTGATGTACACAGATGCTCCACCAGCGGTAAGTGCGGCGGTAGCAATTGTTAGCAAAACGCTTGATTCCGAATTGATAATAGAAGTACCGGAAGGTCGCTTAAAGTGCGAAGTTGCACGAACAACTGCGGCGTTGTCAAAAGCAGTAGCACCCAAGAAAGCATCAGCGGTTCCTGTGATTCCCAAAGCAACTGTTGCGGAGCCGGAGGATGCAAAGGGAACATCAGCATCAAGCATAAAGTCAACGACGATTGCGCCAGCAGGTAGTGTTTGTGCAGTTCCCGTTGGGCTGGTGAGCGTTTTTGCTCCTGTGGTTAGACTGCTACCGTCAAACACGAATTTGAGGGTGTGGATTTGTTGTCCGCCAACCTTTGGTTCGGTGACTGCGTTGTCTGCAATCTTTACTGTGCTAACTGCTCCTGTTTGGAGCATATTAGTTTCGATGAAGTCTTGGAATTTACGGTTTTGTGCCAAGTAAATCACCTCAAACGACGCCGGTAATCTTGGCGATTCTGTTCGAGGTACCTGCACCTGCACCGTCTTGGTGTTGGTGAACAACGCTTCCCATGTAGCCGGTTAGGAGCCAATCGAATCCAACGCCCGGAAGACGGGTAAGTTCGGTTTCTTGGTAGCCTGCACCGTTGTAGGTAAAGAACTCGGCTGTTTCTGCGCCCGGAATGAGCAAGAGAGCGTCGTCTTCGATTGCGCCTGCGGTATCGGTTGGGAGCAAGGACTTTCCACCGGTGAAGTCACGGGTGTAGTAAATGCTCATCTTTGCGATTCGAGCCATGTGGTCTTGAAGGGACTCCACGACATTTCCGTAAAGTTGGGTGTTCAAGAGCGCACTGCGGGTTGAAGCAGGGAGGACAAGAGCCATTGCTTCATCTCCCGACACACGACCGTTTGCGAAAATCTTGTCCATTGTAGCCAAGAGGTCGCTTTCTTCGTCAGCAGATGCGCTACCAAAGGTTGCAGTTGCGGCTTGGGTTTGTCCAGCACCACCGTGAAGGGTGGAAAGAATGTTGTTGTCGATAACATCGGCTCGTCCACGGACGATTGCGAGTTGTTGTCGGTCAATGTTCTCAAAGGATTCGCCACGGAGTCGCACAGTGTCAAGGAAGACACAGCGGCCTTGACCCTTCTGCAACTTCACAGTGTAGTTGGAAGTTCCAATCTTTGTAGGGTCAACAGTTGCGGCATCATCGAGTGGGTAGGAGAAAGTTCCTTCAACACCGGTGTACCACTTGAACTCAAGCCAAGGGACTGTTCGGGTTCCGACGATTTGTGTTCCGACTGCAATTCGAGTGGATTGTAGTTGGATAAAGTCACGGAGGGTTTGTTCGAGAACTGCGTCACCGGTACCAAAAGGCCCAGCGGCGGCAGATGCGTTCATAATTTGTTCGAGGGATTCGTTTGCCATCTTATTCACTTCCATTTATTTTTTTGTTATCAAGCCGTTGCACATTGAGTTGTGTTGACCGGAATTAGTTCACCTGCTGATGTAGTTGCTTGTCCTTCACCGACATAAACACCGACGAGTTTGTCCGAACCTGCTGTTTTATTGACAAGGCCGCTACCCTTAAGGTACACCAAATCGCCGGTTTCGTATGTAATTGAATTTTGGGAGGCAATCATGTGAACGCCACCCATTGGGAAGTAGGAGCAAGTTGCGCCTGTGGTTTCAAAAACAAGGTCTGCATCACGGCTGGATTCGCCAGCGGAAACACCCAAAGGCACATTTGTTGCGGCTCCAACTTGGAGTTTGTTTGCGTCTGAAGACTTTGCGAGAACAAGGCCAACACCGCTTACGGTTTGTGCGTCTTTCAAAATTGCGTTGCGGGGGTCGTTGCCTGTAAATGCTACCATTCAAATCATCTCCTTCATTTCTTCAAAGTTGGGTGCGCTGATGCGCTGGTCATTACGCTCGGTTCCGCTTAGGGTTTTGTTCCAAGAAGAAGCCCAAGCATTCCATGCTTGTGCGTATAGACTTTGTGGGGTTTCGACAACTTTACCGTTTAGGTAGTTGGCGACAACAGGTTCAGCGGTCTTGCTTTCTTTGGAAGCGACGGCTGATTCGGATGCTGGAACTGCTGGGGTCATTTCGACCACAGGTTCAGCAGGGTGGGATGCTTCCCAAGATGCGATGAGGTTGGTAAGGGTGTCCGAAGAAAGGTCTTCGTGTCCCTTAAGTCCAAGTTCGGTTGCGGAAGCAACGAGTCCAAGTCGGACTTCTTCTGTTTGAGCGGCTTCGTGAGCCTTCATCTCTTCAAGTTCTGCACGAGCAAGAACCAATTCTGCTTGTAGTGCTTCCATCTCACTTGCGGAAACATTTTCTTCAATAATTTCTTCATCGGACATATTCGTTATCTCCTTTCGGTAATCTTGCCGAGATGCCGATTGACTTATGAAGGTTTCTTCGATGGAGGCAGTTCTTTTAGCACGAGGATGCCCTTTGGGAAGTAGGTCATTGTCTTGCTTGTAATTGGGATTTGATGGCCTTCCGGTACGAAGGAGATATAGGAATGCGTTGACTCTTGCCACTCCCCAGCCATTTCTTGACATATTGGGTGCGTGGCTTGTGCTAAAAGCACCAGCACCACGACGGAATACAGTAAGGAGTGCGCCCATAGATGCTTTACTACCTTTTCCTTTTTTGTTGTGTTCTTGCATTTTGTTCTGCAAGGTTTTGCGAGTAGCGGGAGAAACAACAATTGACTTGTTTGGTTTTTTAGCGGAACCGGGTGGGTTTTTCTTAGACCCTTTTCGTCGCTCGTCGGGTTTAGCGGGAGTCTTTCTTGGGTCGTTCTTTCCGGGTTTGCCATGCTGTCCACCATGTTTTGCTTCTGCGTTTTCTTTAACCTTTTCAACAGATTCTATTGTCGCTCGGTTGTACGCTGGCTTATGAACTATTGCCAAGTGGTCAAAGGTAAAGTCATTGTCAAACACCATACCTGTTTCACTTGCGGCGATAGGGATTCCATAGCCACCAATGCTAACACCATATTCGGGTTTTAACCATAGACCGGATTCAAGAGCCTCAAACAATTCTTCTCGATACACATGGGCCGCATACCGCACTTCGTACTTTTCTTTGTCGGGATAACTTATTGTTGCGGAAATAACCTTTCCTACATTTGCTTCATTTACGCCACCGTCCATGTTGCGCTCAAAACCAACATCTTTTGCTTTAGGGTGGTTAAGTGTTAAATCAGCACCTATCATTTGGTCAAGTACCTTTTCTGCACCACGCTTAGTAATAGCCCAACGGTTTTTGTTGTAGCCTTCGTGGAATGCAACACCTTTGATTTCAAGAATGTTTTTGCCTGTTGATGCTTCAACTTTAGCAACTATTTCCTCAACAGTAATTTCCATAGTGACATTTACAGGTTGACAAGAACCGGCAACCATTTCTTCACCAATAGGACAAGAGGCTGATGCTTCTGCAAATTCGTGACCTTTGTGTGCGGCCATACATTGTTCTTTACTGTACCCTGCCTCTTGGCAACGGGACATATACTCACCATGCGTTTCGCTTTCTTTTGGTTTTGGTTCTGCGGCTTCTGCGTGTTCAGCACAGCCTCCGCAACATGGTTTGTCTTCGGAAGCCTCAATAACTTCTTCGATGCCTTCAATGACTTCGCCTTCATTAGAAGACCATAGTTCATCGTAGGATGCTTCGACTTTGTTAGTTGACCATTGTCGGCAAGACCAATAACCGGGTGTGGTTCGGTCTTTCTTTTCCGAGCAACTGTGTCGGTCACGGAATGCCTTGCGTCGCTTAGGGTCGTCACGCTTGATTTCCATGTTTGGGTCGCCAAAACGCACAATGACTACTTTGCCACTTGAGTTCTGCACATAAACAGCAAATTTCTTAGGTCCGCCTTGTGTACGGAATGGTTTGTTGAGTGTCACCTTTTTACCTTGATATTCTGCGGCTTCAACGGTTTCTTCGTCTTCATCATCATCGTAAGACGCTTCTTTACCCTCATACATAGAGTTGCACACAGCCGCTCGCTGTGCTGGATTTGGGTACTCGTCAGCAGTCTTGCTGTCACCCATACACCTGTCCATGTAATCGTCTTTCGACTCACCTTCTTGAACATCGGGCATGGTACTGCGACAGGCGGAGTGACTTTTAATCCATTCGCCAAATCTGTTGACTTTCGTTTAAAATGTCTTCGTAAAGTGACAGTGACATAATGTTTTGAACATCATAGTATGACTCCACTTTGGTATATCCAAGAGATATTACGGTCTTAACAAGTGATTCCATTTTTATTTGCTCTATGGGATTCAATACTGTGACCTTCGGTATATCACGCAATACATAACTATTGTTTCTTTCTTCTAACAAAAATGGGTGATACTTATTTTTTCGGTATTTCTTTTTGACATAGGTATTACCAACAAATGCGAACTCTTCAAGAATCAAAGAGCCGGTGTACGCTACCGGTTCATCATCAACAAAGAGTACCCAATAATCCATGTTATCAAAAATTTGAGGATAACCCTTTTCGCTTGGGAATGGTAAATTGGGCCAAATCAACTCAAGTTCTTTGCGCTCAAGACACTCAACTATCATTTTTACCCCATCTTTTCCAAGCAACTTTTGCGACAAAAACCCAAAAAAGAACTTCAAGAACTACCAATAGGAATGTGCCAACAACTACCCATTCCATATAGTACCCTCATTTTTTATTTTCTTCTTCTCCAACAGGTTTTATGGGGGTAATTGTTGTCATTCCAGCATCGTGCTTTTTGATTTCATGCACATGGTCTTGTGCAGACTTTTCCAAAAACATCTTGTGGTCATGTTCTTCGGAGTCACGGTCACGCTCGTGCTTAAGTTCTTGGGGAATGTTATCAATTTCAATGGTTTGTTCGGATTCCCACATACGGAGAACAGTATTCATAGCCGGACCTGCAACACCACCAATAATAGCAATAAGAGCGATAAAACCATCCAAGTTAGCAAGAACAACATCGGGTTTCCAAATACCCATACCTACTACTGCGCCGCTTGCGAGAAGCCATAGGTAAATTGCCGGTATTACAGTACGCTGTACCATTTTGTCGTTAAACGAATTTGGGTTTTTTTTACTCATCTTTCATCCCCTCTTGTTGGTTTGTTCTTGGAAGTTCGCCGGTTTTTCCTTTAGTCCCTTCTTTGCGATTGGTACCTGCCGATTCCGGTTGCATACCAATAACTTCGAGTGTTTGATTAAGTGTTAGGATGCCTGCATCATAACCAAGAACGGCTCTTTTCATAGAGTCCATAGGCGACTCTTCTGCAATAGGTTCAAAGTGGAACTCCGGTAAATCTTTCATTTCATGCTTGATACCTTTAAGTTCTAATTGTTTTGAGAATAATTCCATAATACCTTGCTTAACAATTGATTGAAGGCGAGAGATGGCCGTATTAGCCCACATATTTGCGTTGTAGGTAGCGGCAAAGGTTGAACCCTTTTCTTGCCCTGCGGCGACACGAGGGACATGAAGAACGGCGGCTACATTGGCACCAACCATATCAAGGAAACCACTGTTGTCGGGAATTGTGTTTTTGAGGTCAACATGGTGTAGTGTCACATAGGAAGGTAGGATTGGCATTTGGTCGCCTCGCAAACCTTCAAACAATTTGATAACTTCATCCATGATAATTCCAAGCCTTTCTTGTTGCTCGTCGGGGTCTTGGATATGTTCAATGGCCGACTTATCAATTGTAATGAATTGCTTGGTTAGCACATCTTCAAGAGCAATACGGTTGTTCATTGTGTTGTACTTAACACGCACTACTTGCTCAAGTGAAGAAAATCGGGATTGACCCCACACACCATAGGTTTGACGCAATTTTGTGTCTTCGTACCAATTGCTTCGGAAGTCTGTTCGGAAGTGTACGATTTCGCTACGAGGGAATACCATAGTGTCAATGCCTTGTTCTCGCAAGATGTAAAAGTCATTTGTCATAATTGGACTGTTTTCGTCGGCTGTGAATGGTAATCCGTTTGCCCCACGGTTGTCAACAATAGTAATCTGTCGGATAGGAAGGCTTTGAATGTTGGTAATACCTACACCGGTACGACCAACTAATTTGTTAATGTCGTTGCCATACACTTGTAGGTTGCGTAGTGCGTTGATAAGAAAGTCGTCAAAGTCAACACGGTCAACCATTTCCATGATTGCGTTGCGTATTGAGCCATTCTTAGCCTTCTTGTAGTCAATGCGGTAGTTGTTAGCAGTGAGCGACACACTGCGTACAGCACCATTGAGTTCGGGGTCTAACTTGACCATGTTGTCGTACAAGTCAAATTTGTTAAGGAAGTTCGATTCCTTTTGGAACTTTTCTGTTTCGGAAAAAATATCCGGCAAACCTGCGGCAACTGACAGTGGTACATTACTACCGACCCGATGAACGATTTTTTCTTCGGCGACGGCGTTGCGTCGAAACCTATCAAAGATACCCATGTTAGGGGGAGATGTGGGATGATTTATGAAGGTAGCGATTTATTTTTGTTTATTGTTTCTTTTTTTACAAAAATAATTAAATCGAACGACATATATCGGTTTTGCTTAATTCTTTTATTGTTTCAAAGGCGTTTAAGAAAAAGAAGTAATAAGCAATATCAGTGGGGCATAAAACATCTATGAATAAATGAAAGAATACTATGTTTGGTCTTTGAGTACATCGTTTTATTCTTTTTGTTGGTGCTAAATCAACAGAAAGATAAATGTTCATAAAGGGTTTCCTCTTGGAGTATATTGATGCGAGCCTCTCCGAACTACGGTAGCGATTTGATTGCTGAACAATTTAAAGAAGGTGAGGCTGTTCTTAGTCTTGCCCGAAGGTTAAACAAGATTGACCCTAAAAAATCAGTTAAGGGTTGGGAAATGTCAATTTACCGTTGGAAAAATAATGAAAAGCCAGCACCTAAACCCGAAAAAGAGCCTGTTATTGAAAATGAACTTGAGGCTGTAAAGCAATCTTATCACTATGACTCGACAAAAGACGAATACTACACTTTCTTGCGAGTTGCAGACCAAATGATTTGTGTTGACGGTGACAAACATAGAGCCATGAAAGAAGCATACTCAAACATGGTAGGAAAACCTGCATCTATGAATGAAATTTGTAGGGAGTTTGGTATTCCTCGTGCGTGGTTTGATGAATACCGACGACGGCATGGATGGACGCATGATATGTCGCCATACACCGATGAAGAAATTACCACAAAAGATGTGGATATGCTTGTTGATGATTTGGTGACAAGGAGAAAACACCAACTGCACAAGAAATTTGAGCGAGCCAAGTGGAAGTCTATTGAAGAATCAGCAGAAAAGTACAATATGTTTGAGGAAAAAATACTTAACGAGTTCCGACAAATTGTTTCCGAAGCACCAAAAACCACACCTCTAATGGCTATGGTTGAAGATTCTCTTGAGTATGCGCTTGTTATTAGTCCTACTGACTTCCATTGGGGTAAATACGGGTGGGTTGACGAAGTTGGAGAAACCTACAATTTTGATGAGGCAAGAAAGCGTTTGATGGAAAAGACGCAAGAATTAATTTGCCGCCTTCCTTCTCGACCGGAAAAGATTATTTTGGCTACCGGTAGCGATTGGTTTCATGTTGATACTGATGCTGGCACAACAACAAAAGGTACACCGCAAGACATGTGTGGTAGCCCTGCTGAAATCCTAATGACAGGTTGCCAAATGGCACGAGAGCATATTGAACTGCTTAGACAAGTTGCTCCTGTTGAGGTAGTGTTTATGCCGGGTAATCACGACCGCATGAGTGCTATTGCGTTAATGATGTACCTTAGTGCGGCTTATGAAAATGTCGAAGACTGTGAAGTTATTGTGAGTCCTTCCACTCGACAGTATGTTCAGTATGGCAACAACTTGCTTGGTTTTATTCATGGTGACGGTGCAAGGAACCTTGTTGAGTTAATGAGCAACGAAAAGCGAGAACTGTGGGGAGAATGTCAACACCACACATGGTTCCACGGTCACCTACACCATCGACAGGTTGTTGAAAAGGGTGGTTGTTTAATTGTACAACTTCCTTCGCTTGCTGGACATGACAGGTATCATGCTCGACAAGGCTACACAACAAGTATGGCTGGTTTGTCTGCACACTTTATTGACAAAGACAAAGGACTTGTTGGTACATTGTTTGCTCCTGTGGAGGGTGAACATTGACAAACCCACAAATCAAAAAATTAAGAGAATGTCAAAAGTGTGGTCATAAATGTTATTCCCGTTATACTTCTCACAAAAAGTGGTGTAAGGAAACAAAAAAAATGGTGTACTGCGGTTGCTTAAGGGTGGTAAGAGATGAAGCGTGAACATGTTGTTTGTACGGCTTGCGGTTGGGAAAGTAAGTACCTTTCTCAAGCAAAGGCTTTTACGAGAATCTGTCCGTATTGTGGCTTACGCACTTTGCGACCGTGGTGAAATTATGAACATAAAAAAAGATATTTATTGGACTTTTCCGATTAGAATGTATGTGATGCCGAATGTCAAGAATTAAACAAGCATTAGCGTTTGAACGAGCAAGAAATGATGTTTCCTATTTTTACCGATGGCTTGGCTACTCTTGGGGCAACCACATCGGAGAATGGATGGATATTTACACTGACAGGAAGGAAGCGCATGTTCACCGTGTTTGTATTATTGCTCCGAGAAGTCACTCAAAAAGTACGACGCTTGGTGTAAAATTGCTACACATGTGTTTGTTTCAAAAATTTAATGGCAAACCTATGGACATTTGGTTGTTTTCTGCCAGCCAAGACACAGCAGTTCGACGGTTGGCTGAAATACGCAAGGATTTGACAAGTCACAAAGAGTTAGCCCGATACATTGACCCCAAAAAAGGTGGTAAAAGAGAACTATGGCTAAACAACGGAGCAGTAATTCGCTGTTCTTCCGTTGGCAGTGCTATTCGTGGTGACCACCCTGCTGTTGTTGCACTTGATGATGTGTTGCTTGATGCTAAAAAAGAACTAAACAACGAGCAGTTGCGGCATTGGCTACGAAAGGTTGTCATGCCGATGCTTGACCCCGGTTCGTTTCTTTACTGTGTTGGAACACCAATGGCTATGACTGACTTGTACCACACTGAAATGCTTGATAACGACCAATGGAAAACAGGCATTTGGAGTGCTATTCCTAATTGGGATGAAAACAAGCATGAGCCGGAAAAATTAGAAGCACTTTGGCCGGAGTTCCGACCATTGGACTTTTTGCTTGAACAGAAAAAAGTGACCGGTGAATTAGAATTTGCTCAAGAATTTTTGTGCAAGGTTATTGACGATGAAGCGGCTGTGTACCCTCGTAAATTTACACGGGCCAATATGGACTTAGAGCAGGTGTTTGACAAGGAAAAGCGTGATGGCTGTAAATATGTTATTGGTTTTGACCCGTCACAAGGATTAGGGAAAGACTATTCTGTTTTAGTGGCTGTTCGCCAAGAATCCGATGGCTCATTAGCAATTGCCAACATTTGGAGAAGGAATGACTTTTCCCCCGATAGGCAGGCTGACATGATTGGCGAGTGGTGTAAAAAGTACAGCGCACCTCTTGCGGCAGAAGATGTAGGTTTCCAACGCTTGTTCAAGTCTTTGTTGGAGGCTAAGGGTATTGGCGTTGAATATCGAGAGTCAAAAGTTAGCAATAAAGGATTAAAGCAAGGATTGCTAAACCGATTGCGTGTTTGGTTTGAACGGGGCAAGATTCAATTCCCCTATGGCAACGATGCAACAAGGCGAGTTGTCAATGAAATGTTGGAAGAATTGGAGTCACACGCTTGGAAATCCGGTGACATTGTTGATACGGGCAAACACAATGACTTGGTAATGGCTTTGGCACACGCAATTGACCAATTCTCGTTTAAATCCGATGTTGTCCCATTTGCTGGCCGGTCTATGGCTAAAGGTGCATGGCAAGGTGGCAAGTCAAAAAGTCGTGGCAGAAGTAAAATCTTTAGAGCGGTGAGTCGTCGTTTATAAAGAAGGTTTTGAAAAATTTTTCTGCGAATTTTTGAGGGTACTAAGCAACGCTGTGTAGGCGGCGTGCGTCGATTTTTGGAGGCAAGACCGCCGCAGATGGACCCGCACCCAATCCAGCAGATGCCCATTCTTGATGCCATACATGGCCTGTACGGGCCGTTCGTGGGTGCTGGGCGGTATGGGTAGCACCGCACCCCCTTGCGTGCGCTGTAGGGGTGTCTACGGGCTTGTTTTCGATTTCAGCCCCAGCCGAGCAGGGCGGCACCTGCTGAACAGGCTCGCAGTACCCCGAAAATTGACATAAAAAAAAACATCCCGCTGGCCCACTCCACGACCGGCACAGGATGAGAACCGGTCGCTGTTGTTGTTTCGTTTGCTTGTCAATACCTCCGCAGTGTGTCGTTCGTCGTTCGTTCTTCGTTCAGTTCATCGGTCGCATTCAAGCCTTGAAGCGTCGCTCAAGAGCGATGCCCAAAAGGGTGACTTGCTCGCCATCCACTGCCACTTCAAAGGCACATGGGACAACATCGAAGTCCATCTTGCTCCACTTGCCACCCTCAATTCGGGTGCTAAATCGGGATGCGTCGCCGTCGTTGGTCATGCAATCGGCCATGAGTTGGGCCGGTGTGATTTGGCCACGGTGAGCCATCACAACACGGTTGAACAGGGCCTTCGTGATGCGGCAAGCCTTGAAGTGGACTCGGTGGCCGCCGTAGGTCTTGAGGCCAGCGTTCACCTTGTCCAAGACCGGTAGGTGCATGGTCACGCTGTTGTATCCAAGGTTGCGCTTCGGGGTACCGCAAGCAGGGCAGGCGTTGGCTCGGCTCACTTGCTGGTGTCCCCATGCCTTGCGACAGTCGGAGCAGTACCGCTGGGCGGCGTGGCCGTTGTTGGTCCAATCAAGCACCGTTTCGGCGTTGATGGCAAGGTGTGCCTTTAGGCAGTCCACGCCATCGCCTTGAAGGGCGTAGCGGTGGACGGTGGAGCCTTCAACACGGTTGCGAGTGTCGAGGGCAAGGTCACCCTTTCGCTTGTCATTCAGTTGCTTCAAGGTGTCCATTCCGTCACGGATGAGGGCCTTGCTGTCAACCGGCACATATCGCACCATATCGCCTTCAATGAGGCCGAAGGCTTGCATCATTTCGGGGGTGGCTTCCATCAAGTCGAGGTCGATGGCTTCGGCTGACTGACCGGACTTCTCAACGGCGTGGCGGTTGGCGTCACGGTATGCCTTGAGGCTGACCAAAGCGGCCAAGGCTCGGCGGACTGCTGGCTTCATCACGAGGTCGGTGGCGTCGAGTTCGCCAAGGTCGTAGGTTCGTGGTTGTTGGTTTGGTCGGATGGTCTTGACCGGTCGGAATCCAGCGGCCTTGATGGCCGCCATGCTTGGGTTCTTGATGCCCATCTCGTCGTTTAGCCCCTTGAGTACCGTGGCTGGTACGGTGTCCTTCGCTTGGTACTTGTTGACCCGTCGGGTCATGGCTCGGTTGGCGTTGCTGTGCTTTGACACAGCCTCCACCAATGTGACCATGATAACCTCATGGGGGTTTTCGGTTCCGTTGATGAACTGCTTCATCATGCTTGCTTCGTTTGCGTTTTGTGTGTTTTCGCTGTTTTGCATTTGGTTTCCCTCCTGTATTCCCACCGGAGTTCTCCCTCCTATATGAGCATTTGACGACTAATCCATGAAATTCGGCTGTTTTGGGGGTTTTTGGTTTGCTCCGGCTCGGCCTGCCACCGGCCCGACAATGTGCCTAAACGGGCTGGAATCGCACTTTTCATTCATGTTTTGGTTCATGTTTTGGGTTTGGGTCAACTAAACGATGCACTGCGAGGCGGTGGCCCCTGTTTCGCCAGCCTGTTTCGACCCGAACATGAATCATTCTTGTTCACTTTTCGGCTCGGAAGTGGTCCGACGGCGCACCGGAGCCGAGGCGGACAATGTTGGAATTTGAGCCAATTTCGCACTTTGAACCCGGATATGAGCGTTCGGCGTTTTAGGGTGCCCTAAATCTCCGATTTGCCGAAATGCACATGAAGCGTTCATGTTTTAGGGCCGCCTAAACATTTTTAGGGCGACCTAAATTTTTTTAGGGCAACCTAAATCATTTAGTCGCGACTAAATCCGAAAACGCAAATCAAAATTTAGTCGGTATCCAGGACATTAAAATAGAAAATTTAGTCGAAAATTATCGAAAATAAAAATAGACCAAATTTAGTCGGTATCGAATTAGTCGAAAAGAGGATTTTTAATTAGTCGGCATCGAAATTTTAGTCGAGGGGTGGCCCCCGCCTGCAACACACGCAGACGAGGACCGGAGGGGTGAGCGTGAAGGGTGGTCCCAGCCCGTAGGCTGGGAATCGCCACCCGTGGGGTGCTGGTCACAGCAGTGCTTGGCAGTGCGGGCAGACAGGTGTACGAGGTGCGCCGGTGTTGGCAAGGGTGGTGTATCGACCTTGCTTTTCGGACCACACGCCCGCTTCACGGGCAAGGTCGGAAGGCGACCAAGCGGAGTGCTTGGCACCACACAGGGCGAGAGGTTGACCGGAGAGGCGAATGTGAAGGATAGCCATTCAAGCCACCGCCGGAATTTCGTGCATCACAATGTCGCTGTTTGGGCACATGATGATGAGGCGGTCGAGGGTTGCGTCGATGAGGTAGCGAGGGACATAGGTCGGGACGGCGATGTCGGGTGTGGCGGTGTAGGAGGCGGCGGCGAGGGAGTAGCCATGCGAACCGAGCAGGGTTTCGATGGTGTCGCTGAATTGGTTGAGTAGGTCGTCAACATTCGGCGAGTTGTAGTCAAAGCAGACCTCATGGTACATCTGTACCACGGTGTCGAGAACCGCAGGGTTCACGGGGTAGGTCGGCAGTCGGGCTTCGGGGGTTATGGTTTGTTGTGCCATGTTTGTACCATAGTCACTCTCCCCTTAAAGGCATCGGTGATAGGCGGTTTTAGTCGGCAAAGTCGGCCACAGGTGGCCCCTACTTGGGGGCCGCAGGCCCAATAATCGACTAAACGGGGGAGTAATAATTTATCTTTAGTCGCGACTAATTCAAGTGCTTTGTTATTTTTTAGTCGTTATCGGAACGATTTTTTTATTTAGTCGAAATTTAAAAAACGATAAAATTTAGTCGAAAATCAAAGACAATAAAATTTAGTCGAAATCAAAAATTATCGAAATTTTAGTCGGCCAAAATCATGTTTAGTCGCTAAGAAAGAAAAGTATATAAGGGGTAGCCCAGCCCCCCGCCGAAGCGGGGTTCGGGCGGCTCCGGCTCGTGGCCGTATTTAGTCGGTGAGTTAGTCGCTCAAACAATCATTGTCCACTTGAACACGATGAAATTGTTTTCCTTCCTGTTTGTGAACACGCAGACAGTGAAGGTTTCAAATGACTCTTCAAGGTCTTCATCGTACACGGTTTCCAACTTGCCGCCGGGATAATACATTGGCAGGTCGTTCCATTGTTCTTCGTTCTCGTGTGTTAGTGCAGTGTTTATTATCATGTAGTCCATGTTTTTGCCTCCATCTGTTGCTCGCCTCGCTACTATTTAAGTTTATGGGAGGGGCGACTAAACGCCGATTTTATCATTATACCTTAGTCGTGACTAACTCGCAGGGGATTTGGGGAATTAAGGAACCCATCTAGTCGGGACTAATTAGTCGCGACTAATTTATTACTCCCCCATCGGCGCATTCGGGAAGCGGCACCCCACTCCTATGAGTATGTGGGGGTATATAACCTTTGCTTTGAGGCGAATTTTTAGTCGCGACTAATTTTATGGGGCGCAGTTGTTTGTTTAGTCGTTATTTGGCTTCGTCGGCTTCGAGTAGGGGGTAGTGGCGACCCTGTTCACTTTAACCGACTAAACGCTGTACTGCGGACTGATACTTTAGTCGAAATTTAAAAATTAGTCGCGACTAAAAAAATGGGGTGCAGTGATGCGTTTAGTCGAAATTTAGCATCGGGATGCCTCGGCCTCTATCCCGAAGGGTACCACATTGAAATACCGACTAAACAGTGTACTGCGAGGCAGAAATTTAGTCGGGACTAAACAGTGCTACGGGGTGCGTTTAGTTGCGACTAGAAAAATGCCTTTCAGTGGTGCGTTTAGTCGAATTAAACCGCCATAAGACTCCACCGCCCTACTCAGCCATCGAAATTCTAAAGCACGACTAAACGGTGTACTGCGTGATAGAAAATTAGTCGCTACTAAAGGCATCACTGCGTTTTGGGGGGCGACTAAAGATTATTGACTACAAAAAAACGAATAACGACTAACGAGCCAAGTCAAATCCCGGATATTGACCACCGATAATTTAGTCGAAAGTGCAAAAGTTCAAAAATGCGATGAAATTTTAGTCGTTATCGAAATCCTGAAAAACCGTTATTGTAGTCAATAATTTAGTCACGACTAAGTATCAGGGGCACCGCCCGCTCCGCCGGTTTCTGTGGGGTTTATTTAGTCGAAATTATTTCCGGCAAAAATTGAACGACAATTTAGTCGAAAAAAATAACAGCCGAAAAATCAGCAAATCCGACCGTAGCAGTTAGTCGAAAATCGAAAAAACCAGCCGATTTAGTCGCCCGTCCCAATCCGGCCCTCTTTAATAATACACTACGCACAAGATAAGCGTTTAGTCGGGGTACCGGAAACTTTAAATAGTAGTACATCTATGGGTATATAAGACCCGAAGGAGATACCCCAAATGAGCCGAACCAACCCAACTGAAACCCTAAGCGTGAAAGGCGTCGCATGTCAAAAATGCGGTTGCCGTAAATTCCGACCGATAGGGCATTCCCTTGAGAATGTCCGATGTGTCCACTGTGGCACATTCACTTTCCTGTGGGGTGCTGTTTGATGGTTGACCTCACCGTTGACGATTGTATCGCTATCGCCGCCGCATTGGAAATGTACGCAGGCAAAATCATGCGAACCCACCCTCACCAATCCGCTGAAAACCTCGACCTTGTGCGAAAAATCTGGTGGGCGATTGATATGGAGGCTGAATTGTGACCGCCTTCCCCCACACCATTGAGTTCCGTGGCTACGATTACGACTTCCATAAGATTTACGGATGCCCCGACCAAGCCGCTCTTGAAGCCTCGCTGGTCCGACAGTACGGCATCATCGGCCACGCCCACTATCACCGCCGGTCCAAGATTCGGGCCTTCGTCAAAAAATTCCCTCAAGGCTTCGTCGTGTACACCCGTGAGGTGAGTTGGTGAGCATCGACAAATGGCCCCACCGACCCTGCCAGCACTGCGGCAAATCCGCTGATGAGATTCGGCAGATTCCCACCATGCACATCGTCCTCGCCTGCAAGAATTGCCTTGAATCATGGAGGACTCAATGATGGTCACTGTCACTTCCCGCCTGTTCTCGCCGTACCTCCGTGACCGAGCCGAGTCGTACCTCAAAAAGTTCGCCAAGCGAGCCAAGACCCAAACGCCCGTCGAATGGCGCATCGACGAAAAGACGCTCACCGGCAAAGTATTTCGGAAAAACCAATCCGGCACATTCCTTGACACCGACGGCACCCGCTACTCGCTGGCGAAAACGCCCCGAATGATTCGGCTCACCAGCAGCACGCTGACCCACGCTGAACTCACCGCCCTCAATCATCGGCGACCGCTTCCACCGGAAACCTTCGATGCTCGATACCTTCCGCACCCGATGCTTCAAATTGTCGTGGACTACGAGCCACCCAGCGATTGGCAGGTGGTCGCCGTGTGTGACCCCTCCGACCCCAACGAGCCGACCGGCTCCCCTGCGATTTGGACTCCGATGTTCGGCGAAAAATTGCCCGAAAGAATCGGTAGGCGCAAATTGCCCGAAAAATTCATCGACCACTGCGACCACTGCACCAGCGGTCCACGGCGGCGAAAACGAACCCTCATCGTCCGCTCGCCGAAAGGTCAAACGAAAATCGTTGGTTCGACCTGCCTGCTCTCGTACACCGGGATATCGCCGGACGACCTCGAAAAATTGATGAATATCGCGACTCGCCCACCTCCCGAAGAGGCTGGCGGCGGGTACTTCGGAGGTCGTGCCTACACGACCACTCACCCGACCTCGGTCCTCAACGACTTGGTGGCGGCATACGCTCTCAAAAATCGCAACTACCGCTCCGGCATGGGGAGCCTGCTTCTCAACGGCGTTGCCGAGTTCCACGGCGATGAAGTCGCTGTCGGCGTTGTCCACATGGAAACGAAAAAGTTCACCGAAACCTTCCGCATCGCAAATGTGTGGCCGAAACGGTTCAAGGGTCGGTACAACATGGAAGACCTCGCCTACCTCGTGGAACCCACGCCCGATTCTCAAATGCTCGCACTGTCCTTCGCCTCGGCCATCGAAGCGATGAAAGACGACCGGCCCAGCGAATTTTCTCGAAAAGTTCTATCGGTTGCCGAGTCCGGCATGGTGTACAAGAAAACTTGGAATGTGTACGCTGGCGCATCATCCCGCTGGCTCAAGACCGTTCACGCTGAATGGTTCGATGCCGTCGAAGAGGCGAAGCCAAAGGAAACCACCAAACGCCTCCCGCATGATGTGGGCGAGCGCATCACGGTGAAATGCCGATTCGTTGAACAGCGCATCACACGCAACGGCTACACGCTCACGGAGTTCGTCACCGACAAAAACGAGGCGATTGTGTCCTTCGGAAAATTCGATTACAAACGCCACGGCCTCAAACCCAACGACCGCATCACGCTCACGGGTACCGTCAAGCGACACGGCTCCTTCAAAGACAACGAATCCACAACCCTCAACCGGTTGACCGTGGAGGCGAAAGAATGAACGAAACAGAAATGATTGAAGAAGCAACACAACGGGCCTTACTGAACCCCATCCTCCATGTCTTGGAGGCTGATGTAGACTACTACCTCGATGAAGTAAAGCGAGAACAAATGGAGGCGGAAGAATGAGTTATCGGGAAACCCAAATCAAGAAGTCCAACAACGAAGACAACCCGAACCAAAACAAATGCGCCCAAGCGGTCGCAAAATGGTTGGGCGTTGCCGACAAGGTGCGGTACCTGCACAACATGGAAGACCTCGTGCGGGCCTCACGCAAGAGATTTACAGTCCGCAGTCGCTTGAGCGAAGCCAAAAAGTTATTACCGAAAAAGAAACTCACCGTTTCACAATTCCGAAAAATCGCACAGGACATATCCGACAAGGCGTATGGTGGCGAAGTCCGCAAGGCTGAATACTATTGTCCCGATAGTGAAAAGTGGTGGATTCAAGAAACCCGCACCTGCTACGACCCTGCGGCGTTCATCATTCGCACCCCCGACCACGCCCTCGGCCTTGACAGTACAGGCAAGGTCATGGTTGACACATCTCCCCGAAAGTCCGACAGGCGAACCGTCACGCATGTGTACATGGTTTGCTGGGGCGAGCCGACGAAGACCGAACTCTTTGGAGGTTTTGTCGAAGAATGAGGGTAGTAGTGTTTAGTCGGGCCACCAGAAACTTTAAATAGTAGGACATGGTACTCTATTTGTAAGCGGACAAAGCCGACAACACACCGAAAAAAACAAACACTGAAAAAAAACATGGAAGGAATTATTATGACAAGAAAAATACAGATACCGGAAAACATTGAAGACGAATTTTGGGAGGTCACAGACCCCACCCAATTTGTGAGAACATACAACGCCCTGCGACGACGACGCAACGATACATTTGACTACCCGAATCGGGCAAGCAACAGCGTACAAATCTCGCTTGGTCACGGCCACTCATCCGACGGCTATTGGTTTGACATGACGAACAAGCAGACCGAAGAATTGCTCACCAAACACGCCAACGCAAAACCGAACTCCTTCGCAAATTGCGTTTCAAATCCCGCCGTTCGATTCAAGATTTCCCGATGGGACATTTCCGTTTGGCCGTACCACAAAGCCGATTTCACGCTCAACAAGGACAACAATTGGGGGCGTGACGAATGAGCGAGCCAAAAGTGTACATGGCCTGTTTGGGATGCTACAACGAAGGAAGGCTTCACGGCTCATGGATGGATGCCGACCAATTGGAGGAACGGTGGGACTACGCCGAAGAACACGACCGCCAAGACAGGGCGGGACACTTCAACAAATGCTCCCGACCTTTCCACGACGAATGGGCGATTCACGATTATGACGGCGTTCCCAACATGGGCGAGCATCCCGACATTGAGTTCCTCATCGAAGTCATGCGTTGCATCGAAGAACACGGCGACGCATTCTTCCGATGGTTTGAACACGACTCATGGAATATGTCGCATCTCAAAGGTGAACTTGAAGACCATTTCCGAGAACAATACTACGGAAAATATGACTCACCCAAAGCGTTTGCCGAAGAGTACGCCATCGAAGCCGGTTGGCTCTCAAACAACAACAACAACCCACTGTTCCGCTATGTGGACTTTGAGTGGTATTGGAACGCCGACCTGCGCCACTCTTTCACCTACTCCAACGGCCATGTGTGGTGTTGCGAATGATTCACATTCACGCCATCAAAACCCTCGGTCAAAACGAAGACAGGGCAGTGTTTCGTGCGCTCCCCGCACCCGCCGGAGCGGGTCAACTCTTTGACTCCATCATACGGCTGTACAACGACGAAGACCACATCATCGACCTTGAACAAGCCATGAATCAAGTCCTCGGACTCAGCACCGACAAAGAAACAAAGATTTTCTATTGGTACAAAGTTGACCTTGAGAGCGAGTTCCAATACTCCGCCTTCATCGCCGTCAAAAGTCTTTCCGAAGCCGACCACAATTGGGCCAAGCAAGAAGCAAGATACCGAAGATGGACTTCCGTGGGAGCGTGTACCCGATGAACGGAAGAAAGGATTTGACGATTGATATTCTCGAAAAAGTAATTTCCGAGATGATTGGTCCCGAAACCAGCGACGACGGGGTGTACCTGTCCGACCGCAAGATGTGGGTTTCACAGGTCAACATCATACGCATGACATGCCAAACATGCGGCACCGAATTTGTCGGGCCGGACTACAATGTGTATCACATGCTCGCCACGCACGACTTCGGCCACCGCAAGGAAATGGAAATGGCAGAACTCAACGCTGTGATGGGTGACGACGACGAACCACAAGAAGGGGGTGCAATACTTTGACGACAAAATTAACTTCAAGGTGCATGGATGAAATGTTCAAACTGATGCGCTACCATTCACGAATCGGGTGCAAGCCCGTACCCTTCACACGCGACGAATTGTACAATTTGATGGAGAAGGTTTGGCCGTATGTGTCAAAAACGCCACTACGCAACCACTTTCCAACAAACGCAGTGTGGGCGCAGTTCACACGCAAGCAGAACAGCATCATGGCCGACGCCGCCGCAAATGCTCTCGCCCTTCCCGCCGCCTCCGCCGCCGCCCTCGCCGCTGGCAAGCCAGCCAGCACAAGAATTGTTCCGACAAAACAATGGCGAACAGAATACGACGACGGAGTAAAAGTACAACGCCAAACCATTCGCTGGGCAGTCCACCTGCCCCCACATTATAGGGGGCATGGAGGCTCGCAGTGAAGTGGTGTGTGTGTGTTTAGTCGCCCTACCAGAAGACTTAAATA
>Ga0070752_1000183_pt1 | contig 59104 bp, 72 predicted proteins | sample VirMetDEL_Aug_30_FD_77440 | JGI IMG/M metagenome (GOLD analysis project Ga0070752, IMG submission 77440) | Aqueous microbial communities from the Delaware River and Bay under freshwater to marine salinity gradient to study organic matter... | ecosystem: Environmental > Aquatic > Marine > Coastal...
ACAATAACATATTCAGACAGCCTAAAGGTGCGTTTGAATTTCTTGGTGGAAATACCACGGTGAATATACTCGCGACCCTTCGATACGTGCTCGCCAGTTACAGTTAGGATCCTATCCTCAACTTCAATGGCTAGTTCATCTTTATTAAATCCAGCAACAGCAAGCTCAATCAGATAATTGTGATCATCAGTTTTGAGAATGTTGTGTGGAGGATAATGATCAGCAGAATGTCTGGCAGCTCGATCAAGCTCATTCATCAAGTGATCAAATCCAATAAAAGTTGAACGTGGTAGTAAAGTTTTAACGCCTGTCATAGTTTTCTCCTTTTACAAGCAAGAGTTATGACCCCGATTATTCGGCAGTCATTATATACATAGTAGGTTTATACTATGTTTTAAAGGGGCTGTTAATGTATTTTTTGACCTAAACTATCGGCATCTAATACTTCAATTTCCCAACTATTTGTATCCAATACAAATGCGGGAGTTGACCCCAATTCTAAAAATTCGTCAGCTTTATCTAAAATCCGTTTAAATGAATTATTCGCTTCGCCTTCCTGACTCATAAATTGCTCAGCTTCTATTACTAACTCAAAGGGAATTATTTTTTTATTCATAAACCTAATTTGGCCCTTTCAATTATGTAAGACTTAATTAGCTCACTTCGTACAATATCATCTTCAAAGAATTCAATAAACTCAAATTCTTTTAAATGTTTTATAATTTTTAAAAAATCGGCAATACCGGATTTTTCATTAAATCTTTCGCTGGTCAAATCATCTTGGCGGATATCACCCGAAAAGATTATTCTGCAATTTTCACCAATTCTAGTCATAATAGTATGAAGTTCTATATCGCTCATATTTTGAAATTCGTCAACAATTACAACTGAATTTTCATAGGTAATACCCCTTAAGAAGGATGTACTCTCAAACTCAATTTTATGATTTCGTTTTAAGATTTCATAAGCGTCATCCCTTCCAAATAAATCAGAACAAATTGGTGGATAAGGTTTTTCGTAAACTGCTTCCTTTTGTTTTTGATTGCCTGGCAAAAAACCTTGGTTACGGGAAGAAACAGTTGAGCGTATAATTACAATTTTGTTATAAGATTGGTTGTCTAGTATAGTTTTGAGAGCAAAATATAATGCAAGGAAAGTTTTACCCGTTCCTGCGAAACCGTGTAATATTAAATTCAAGCCTTCTTCATATGCCTCAAATGCATCTATTTGAGTTTCTGTTAGGGGTTTGATTTGTTTTAAAGATAGATTTTTAAAATTATTGTTTATAGTTTCGCTTTGATCATAATTTCTTCGAAGTTCTCTTTTTTGCTTTTTATTAAGTCTTCGATTGTAATCTCTCATATATTACCTTTAGAAAGTGTTAACAGTGCTTTTACTCGTACCCTTAGAGTTTGACTTTTTAATTTCTTTCAAAAGGTCTCGGAAATTGGAATCTGGTTTACCCATACCCCTTCCCGAGTGAATAAGAGGAGCGCCAAGACATTTTTGTAGATTGGGGTTATCTTTTAGATAATCATCTAGTTCTGATGCTTTTAACAACTCTTCATGTTCTAAACCAGTTTCTTGGTCAATGAATTGGTATAAGGGCATAGTATCAATACCTCATATCGTAATCATCGTACAAATTATCATCAAGAAGAGTAACTAAATCTTTGGTTTTCAAAGCAGTATTAATTTTTCTTGTTTTTCTCTTATTTTGTACGATAGGTTTACTACGAGGAGAGTAATCATCATCCTTGTAGAATTCTTCTTTACGTGCTTTACTATTACGCTTCGACATTTTCTGGAATCAAACCTGGAAATGCTTCATTAATATGATTTAAAGTAATACCCTTTACTTTTATTTTATCTTTAGCTTGAACTAGCATTTCTGCATCCTCTGGGGCAAGTCGTTCCAAAAATTGAACAAACATATATTCCCGTTTAGTTTGTGTCAAGTTAGGATGAAAGCCTTTGATAAAATAAGTTACATAATTCGCTTCCTTTAGAAAAATATGTTCTTGGTCAACAAGTTCATTTTTTTTATATGGAGGAGCTCCTTCCGGAAGAAGAAATTCTACATTTGAATCATAAGCTGCTTGAAGCATAATTCGAATTCCCAACGAATCAGCTTTCTTAAGAGCTTCAATTTTATCTTTAGTGGTTTTCTTTTTACCAATTTTTGTAAGCGTTTCCGCAACACCATTTACCATTATTTTAAAATTCTCCAATACATTCTGTTAGATTACGTAGTTTATATTCTATAAAGTAATTTAGCATTTTTGATTTATCTTTACCTTCTTGCTCATTATATGAATCCATAATTTTTTCTTTAATTTCATCAGGTACTTTAGACAAATCAATTAATGTTTCATTACGAAAATAATTCCTATCAACGGGCGATTCCATTTGCTCAGGAAACAGCGCCAAATATTTCTGCATTCGTTTTGACGTAACAGGCGTTTGGCGTTCTCCAATAACAAAACAATTATCCGGTGAAAGAATATTTGGTACTCCGTCACCAGAGTCACCTTTAATTATATGCTCCATAAGGTATTGTTTCGGATCATTATGAGATAGCCAACGTTTTCGAATTGGATCCCATTGTTTTACATTTGCATATATTTGAAGTTGAATAAAATCTTTATCCGCAGATACAACTAAAATTTGCTCTCCCATATTGAGTTCAGTACCAAATTTATGACATAAAGTTCCTATAGTGTCATCAGCTTCTGCTGATTCGATATCAATAACTCGATATGGAAGGTAATCTTTAATTTCCTGACGAATTTTATTTAATATATCATAAACATGTTTCCAATCAGTTTTTGATTCTTTTTGAGCTTTTTTTCGATGAGCTTTATAATATGGAAAATACTGTTTACGCCAATAGTTAGAGTTATCAGTAGCAATAATTAGTTCACCATATTCGCTTTTAAATTTAACATTAATAGAACGAATTGTATTTAAAATCATATGACGAACCATATTTTCATCAATCTTATGACCCTTACTGACACTTCCATCAGCCAAAAGATTTGATAGAATAATTTGATTCAAATCAACAATAATCACATCATACCCTTTCAGTATTTTTAAAATCAATATTCAATTTTTGAGTTATTTTTAACATTCCAGATTCTACTTCACCCTCAAAAATATTTTCAATCACCTTTTGTATAGGATGATCGATATCATAATATTTGCATAATATTGCTCTCAATGTTTCTACTATGAAAACACTATCTTTGATATCAAACTTATCATTTTCTTCATCAATAGGAAATCCTGATATTTCTAACTGTGCAAATAAAATGGGAATAACCGTGGAAATAGTTTCTTGTATATGGAAATGTTTTATCATTTCAATATTAGTTTTGATATCTTCTTTGGTATTCCCATTTACTCTAGGGCCACTGTAGGGTTTAGGAAAATGTACGACATTGTTAGTCTGCATGTCTCTTTTAACCCTTTATTTTAATTATGTTTTTTCGGTCCTTTGTACATGTATTTATAATATCTTAGGTTTTATATACAAATTCATCTTTGGGAAAGGCACGAGATTCTTTAGTGGGGTATCGCGCTTCCAAGTCAAGAAGCATTCCTTCCCACTGTCTAGCGATACGTTCTGCATTATAACGAGTATCTGCATAGGTTTTTACAAAGGCCAAATAGTTTGATGCTGATTCTTTATGAACCTGACCAATAGCATGATCCAGGTATTGCATAAACAGATGAGCGTGTTTATTATGATCATCGAAGTATTGGTACATAGAAGTCAGTCCACCTGACGTTTCGGGCAAGGCCGCCAGATTAGGGTGAACGCACATAAGTCCAGCTGACATTGATTCCATCAGAACCCGACAACTTGTTTCTTGCCAAATACTTGGATATGCCAGGATATGCATCTCTTTGAGTTTTTCTCTCAGTATTTCATTAGGAACTGCTCCGTGATAAGTCATCTGAGGATGCTGTTCAATTCTATTAAACAACGGCTCAAAGGCTTTATCAGAATCTTCCCATCCATAAATCTTAAAACTTGAGAATACGTGCAAATGAATATTATCATGTTTCTTGGCTAGTTCTTCAAACACAGGAACCAGAATATCCAGACCACGTTGAGGCGTTGAAAAATATACCAAATTGACTACATCTTTTGGCTTCACGTGAGCCTCCAGTGGATCAATCGGGTTCTCAATTACCTGACATTTTTCATCTTGGGGGAATTTAAGTTTATCCACAAAATCGTTCAATTGCCAATTAGAGACAAAACAGAATTTATGGAATTGGTTTCGACTATTAGGATCGGCCAGATGACTAACTTCTGGATCCATGGCTAGATCGTGCTGCCAATAAAGTCGAATCTTATCCTCTTTAAGATCTCGTACTCGAGAAGGGATAATTTGAAATTCGTGCAATAGCTCATCCGGAATAAGATGAGCTAGTTTGCGTTTTGATAGTTCCGTGCCGCCATTGGCGTTTTCGGAAATTTCGTTTTCTTCAAATCCAATCATTAATTATAGCCATCCTTGGCTTGAACATATTCCACGCTATCAATTCGGAAAGAGCGCCAACCGCCTTTTTGAACATCCCAACAAGCGATTGATTCTTTATATTCTTGATGAAAATCTTTTTCTTCTTTTTTCTCAGCTTCTGAGTTTCGGAAGGATTCGGGCAACATATCTTCCCGAAGGGTGGCGAGCATTACCCGCTTTTCACCGTTGACCTTAGTAAAGCCAACTTCAATCACATTACCACGTAGATCATTAATCAAAGCATCGCGATTAACATTCATTATTATTTACTCTCCATCAATAGTTTTTCATGAGTTTGTTTGTAAGATTCTTCATTTAGTTTCATTAACAATTCATTATATCCTCCGATATCAAATCCATCAATTACCACAACCGGATAAGTAGACGCATCTGGATAACGTTCAAGAAGAAATTCTTTAGTGAAATCAGAACCTAATACTTGTTCAGAAAAGGGCAAGTTTTTAACATTCAAAAGAAGCTTAGCCTTTTCGCAAAAAGAACAATTTGGTTTTGTATATAAAACAATATTCATTTTTTTCCTTTCATTTTATACAATATTATACTATTTTTTTAAAGCAAAGTAAAGCTTTTTATTTAGGATTAATATGTTTTTTATGAACCCTAACCCATATATGTCCATTATACCAATCATCGTTTTCTAAAACTTCGTTTACGAATTGATGTTTCGCTTCAAAGTAATTACACTCACCTTTAGTTTTACATAAGTTTAGTATTTTTCTTTGAAAATTTGATTCGCCGAGTTTTTTTACATCTTCTTTAAGTTCTTCATTAGAACCCCAATATTTTTTCCAATCAGTTTCTTTGATGACTCGTTTTCTACGGGTCTTTCCTTTAACTTTTTTTGATCTTGTACTCTTAAAAAGCTTTTTTCCAATATATTTTTTATTATTGGTAAGGTTTGTTATTATATAGACGAATCCAATATAATCATCTATAAGAGATTCGTCTAATTCTTTTTCATCATATATCCACATTGATAACTCTATAATTTATTTAAGCTATCAATATTTATTATAGAATTATTTAATAATCCTCGTCATCATAATCCTCTTCGATATCATCAATCAATACCGCTGAACAAAATGGACAATATTCAGGGTCTCCGACATTATCATGCTGAACAAAAAATTCAGCTTCGCACTCAGGACACGTTGTATATTTTTCGTTTATATTTGTCATAAGCTAAATCCTTTAAAGGAATCAGTTGTTACGTCCTTTTTAACACCACCAATAACATATGAAGTTATTTCCGTTTCTTGAGGCGCGACTTGAACTTCAGATCCACTAATCCATTTTTGCGTCCATGGTAAAGGATTTGCGCCGCCTTTATATTTTGTTGGTAGTCCAATAGCAGTCATTCGTTTATTTGCAATCCACTCTATATAGTCTGAAAGGACTTTCTCGTTCAAACCAATCATTGAACCATCTTTAAACAAATACTTAGCCCATTGTTTTTCTTGGTCTACTGCTTGCTCAAAAAGATGTACGCATTCTTCCTTTGTTTCTTCCGCAATTTTCTCAAAAATAGGATCGTCTTTCTTAAGAACTTTTAGAAGTTGTTGAGTTCCTGCCAAGTGTAGGTTCTCATCGCGGGCGATCAATTTAATAATTTTGGCATTACCTTCCATCTTTTTAAGCTCGGCAAAGGCCCAACTACAAGCAAATGAAACATAAAATCGGACGCCTTCAAGAATATTCACTGACATCAATGTTAGCCACAAAAGTTTCTTATGTTCATATAATTCATGTTCTGGATGATCTTTATCTGAATAAAAATTATTCATTTTGATAAGTTGGTCATAATATTCACTAATATCATCTGCACAATCAACAATTTCTTCAATATCCATAATACCATCAAAAACAATTGAAGGATTTGAATAGATATTACGAATAATATGTGTATATGACCTTGAGTGAATAGTTTCGCTAAATGTCCAAGTTGTAATCCAGTTTTCTAGTTCTGGTAATGAACAAATAGGCGCAAAGGCCGCTGTTGGAGCACGACCCTGAACTGAATCCAAAAGAATTTGTCGTTTTAGATTACTAGTAAAAATATGTTGTTCGTGTTCAGTCAAAGACTTAAAATCTTTGGCATCATTATAGATATCAACTTCTTCCGGTCGCCAAAAGAAACCAAGTTGCTTATCAGTCAACTTTTCTAAAAATGAATATTTTACTTTATCATACCTAGCAATAGTTGGAGCGTCATCAAAAAACGCACGGGCTTGTGTATGATCTTTTTTATTTGTTGAATCAAATACTTTCATTTACTATCCTTAAATTTTACAAGTGTATTTTACAAGCTAAATAGTGCAAGAATCACAACTCGTATCATCTTCTACTTCACCTTCCTTTAATTTCGGAAGTTCCATCTCTCCGGCACCATCATTGGTATTAAAATAATATAATTGTTTACCCCCGTATTTGTAAAACATTAATATATGTTGAATCATCTCAGACATTGGAATCTTTTCTTCTTCATAAAATCTAGGATTATACGAAGTATTAACTGAAATGCCTTGATCTATAAATTTCTGCAACACAGAAACAATTTTCAAATATCCAACCGGCGATTTCTGATCCCATAACAGGTCATATTTGTTCTTGAGTTTACGAACCTGTGGAACAACCTGCTTAAGAATACCATCCTTACTTTGTTTAACCGAAACCAAAGAACGAGGCGGTTCAATACCATTTGTGGCATTGGCGATTTGAGAAGAAGTTTCTGATGGCATAAGTGCCATCAGCGTGGAGTTTTTAATTCCGTGCTCTTTAAGCTCCGTTCTTAGTCCATCCCAATCCATATTATAAACGGGTTTGACTATTTCATCAAGCTCTTTTTTATACGTATCAATTGGAACAATACCTTGCGAATATTTTGTTTCTTTTAGCTTGGAAATTTTATTACTTTCTTTTGCTAAATCCAATGATGCTTTAATCAAATAATAAGACCAAGCCTCTGCGTATTCATGAATCAATTGAAGGCCAGCTTCATCAATATATTGATAATTCAAATCATTTTTAGCCATCCAATATGCGAAATTAATAATACCAATTCCAATAGGACGACGTGCTTTTGTTGAGTATTCGGCGGCATATACCGGATAATCTTGATAGTCAATCAAAGCATCCAAAGCTCGAACTGCTAAGGTGCAAGATTTTTCAAAATCTTCTGGTTTGTTTATAAGACCCCAGTTAATTGCCGAAAGAATACAGAGTGCGATTTCTCCATCCGGATCATTGATATTATTCAAAGGTTTGCACGGAAGTGTGATTTCGGTACAAAGGTTACTTTGACGGATTGGGGCTAGTTCTGGAACAAAAGAACCATGACTATTAGCATGGTCTACGTTCATCAAATAAATTCTACCAGTATCTTTACGTTCTTGCATAAATGAAGAGAATAATTCAATTGCAGAAACTTTCTTTTTACGAATATTGGAACTGTTTTCATATTTTGTATACAGTTGCTCAAACTTATCATTATCCTCAAAGAAAGCATCATAAAGGCCAGGAACGTCGCTTGGAGAGAATAACGTAATTTCTCCGCCCGACAACAAACGCTCATACATTAATTTGTTAAACTGAACACCATAATCCATATGTCGAACACGGTTATCTTCCGTACCTTTATTGTTTTTAAGTACCAAAAGATCTTCTACTTCTAGGTGCCAAATCGGATAATAAAGAGTGGCGGCGCCACCGCGAACGCCTCCCTGTGAACATGATTTTACGGCAGATTGAAAATGTTTATAGAATGGGATAACACCTGTATGGCTGGTATCTCCATTACGGATTGGTGAACCCTTTGCCCTAATACGCCCGCCATTAATTCCAATACCGGCTTTTTGTGAAACATATTTTACAACTGCCGCAGAAGTTGCATTAATAGAATCTAACGAATCACCGCTTTCGACCAATACACAAGAGGCAAACTGTCGTTGAGGAGTTCTTAGGCCTGCCATGATTGGAGTTGGTAGAGAAATATAGAATTGGGAAATTGCATTATAAAATTCCTTTACCCATTTAATTCTATCGATTTTATAATTATGAAATAATGTCATAGCAATCAAAACATAAGCCATTTGAGGCGTTTCATAAACTTGACCCGTAACACGGTTTTTAACTAGATATTTACCGCGAAATTGTTCCATTCCGACATAAGCAATATTAAAGTCTAGTTCATGATCAACAAATTTATCAATCTCTTCAATCTCTTCTTCAGTATACCATTCTAAGATTTTTGGTTCGTAAAACCCCAAATCCACAACTTTCTTAATATGATCAATTAATTTAGGCGGTTCATATTGTTCATAAACCAATTTACGAAGATGATAGTTAATTAATCTACCCGCAACATACTGGTAGTTTGGAGTATCTTCACTAATTAATTCTGCCGCAGCTTTAATCAAGGTTTCTTGAATATCAGAAGTTTTCATTCCATTGTAAAATTGAATATGAGAACGAATTTCAATTTCTGATTCAAATACACCTGTGATATTTTCACAGGCCCATTCAACAACTTTATGAAACTTAGATAGGTTTAATTCTTCTTTTGTTCCATTTCTTTTTATTACTTTTAACATCGAACCCTCTTATTGAACATTATTGAATATGTAATTAGTGTTTAAAATTTTCCACCATAGGAAAGATTTTACTAATTGCTTCAGCACAAGCCTTGGCAATTAATCTATGTTCAAGTTGAGTTTCTTCTCCGGTACGAATATCAATATAATGAATCCAACTGCGAATAGAACCTTTCATATACATTCTTGACATAGTATTACCTTCGGGTAGAACACAACGTGCTTGCTCTTTGGCAATACCATTTTCAATGGCCCAACGATAAGCATCTCGGGCGGCATTAATAACTTCTTGTTGTTTATCTTGCCATTCAGATTCTAGTCGCGGATCATTTACCTTAATACTATTTTGGCGGTTTTTAGGATCTTGGAGTCTGGCTTCACGATAAACAAAGATCATGTCTTTTGTTGGATCGGCATAACGTTGACTAAATTCCTGGAAACGAAAGGAAGCGTGTCGGAGAATTTGACGACCAATATCACGAGTACATTCGATTTCTAAATTTGCATCAGCCATCTCAAATGGTGACCAGTGTTTATGATTGATTAGATAAGCCAATAACCTATCGCTTGTTTCTGTGTTATATTGGTTAGATGGGTTTGATACCCTTGCGCAAAAGGCAATAAATTCCTGCATATCACTAATATCTGTATTATCAACAGGTTGCGTGTATGCCTTCAAAGTTACTTTCATCAAATTCTCCAATTTGCTAGTGCTAGTTTAGCTTGCAGGTCACTAAACGTATTATGATCAATTGTGTGTTTGATAAATTCCGGAGTCATTCCTGCCATGACCATATCATTCACATCTTTATGTTCTAGGTTTTTGGGCCAGATACATACTTTATATCCGTTGTATATCGCCTTTTCAATTTTGGAAGCAGTTTCTTTTGATCTTGGTTCATTATCATAAATTAATACCAGATTATCTTTGTTAAAACCTTTTAGAGCAGAAACCATCTGGCCACCAGCGACTGCTATTGAGTTCTCCACAAACATAGAATCAATTGGACCTTCAAGAACATATGTTGTTTCTTTTTTATCAACTGTATCTAAGCCATAAATTTTAGGAACAGTTTCGTCCAAGACAATGGTGATATATTTCACACCTCTATCACCGGTTCGAAACGATCTACCTTGGTAAGCATGTAAATCTTTATTTTCATTAAAGAATGGTATTAGTAACCTACGCTCATCGTACTTTAAAGCATCTTTATTAAATTTATTTGGAATAAATCTATTTGTAAATTCCATAAAATTTGGACATGCAAATAGTTTCGCATGATACTTATTCGGTATCTTACGTTTGATAATATATTTTTTTATAGAATCGTCTGGTGAAAGTTGACTTACTTTCTTAAGACCTTTTAACGGTTCCGATTTAAGGAATTTTGGTTTTTTCATTTTTTCAAAGAATTCTTCCCTTTTCAATTCCTCGGGAGTTTTATTTTCTTTGATATTTTCTAGTTGCATCTCATTAAATAGGTTTAAGTCAACTGTTTTAATAAGATTAACTGCTGACATACTCGCACCGCAATTATGACAGTGATAGGCCCATTTACCTTTAGTTTGATAAATGTAGCCCCTTGCTCTATTTTTATTTGTTTCCGAATCCCCGCAAATTGGGCAACGAAAATTATATAGCGTAGAACTTTTCTTTTGAAATTTATCTAGTCGGGTTGACAACAACCCAATATATTTTTGTATAATCCAAGTATTCATAATATAATTATAGCTTATTAAAGTTCTTCAGTATATAAGTTTTCTTCTTTTTCTTGTGATTCTAAATTTGATACCATTAAATATTGAGCTTCTTTATGAATAACTTCATTTGCATTTAACAGTTGTTTAACTTTAAATAACCGTTCAGAAACTTTCCTAATGGTATCTTGAGTGACTTTATCATTTGAATCTTCCATTAAATCATACAAAGCCGCATCAAGATTACAATCAACAGAATAGTCAATACTTATCTTAACTGTATTCCCGTCTTTTTCTGTAATTGTTTCAAGTTTTAAGGGCGGAAATAATATTTCTTTAATTTCTGCCAGCAACTTTTGTGCTTGGTCGGGGGTTGGTTCCGGTTTTTTTCTCCAAGGAAACAAATTCATTTTCTAATTCACCTTTCATTTTATTAATTGGTCGGTCAAAGAAATCGTCTTTAGTCCTAAGCCTTTTTTGAATTTTTTTAATTTCAATTTCGATTTCTTTGGTCGTTCTCATTAGTTTTTCTTTCTACCTATGTTGTATTTTGATTCTAAATCCCAGTCATATTTTTCTTTATAGCTAATGATTTTAATTTGACTTATTGAGGCCATTGGCGTTTCAATTTTAGAAGGGTTAACAACTTCAATTAAATCCCAATCTTCCAGTAAACTAATAATCTTATTTCTTCTACCAATATCTTCGTCGGTATAATTAGACTCTTTACCATCTACTAAAAACATTTCTTTAAAATGTACAATGTAATATTTTCCTTGTTTATGAAAAATATGACATGATTGATATAAAGTTTTATTCTTACGGGAAGCAACACCGATTCGTGTTAATGTTTCTTTAATTTTTAAAAAGTTTTCTTCTTTTTTAATTCTCACTTCAACTAAAGTATCTAACAATTCATCCATCATTCTACCTTTGCAATTTATTTTTTATTTCTTTTATTTGTTCACCAGTCAAAACGCGCAAAGCCGCTTTTGCTTTAACTTTATTGTATTTATAAAAATCGCAAATTACGTTAATGTTATCTTGTTCTTCTTTAGCTAGTTTTTCATTTTGCTTATCCTGTTCAGTCTTCCTTTTACCATATCTTTTTGACTTTCTGATAGAATAAAACAAATAATCGTAATGCATCTGATCAGTTACATTATAATTCATATTCATTTGGTTAGAATAAAAAATAGTGTCAACAAAGTTAGATAAAGAACTAATAGTTCTCCATTTCTCATATTTAAATTCTTGTTGAGAAACATCTAAATGTTCTTTACCTGTATTGATACTATTCTCAAAAAGCCAATTGTAGGTAGGTTTCTTTGTTTTTACTTCTACCTTTTCCGGTTCACGTTTTTGTAAAGTTACATCTAACATTATTTGGTTGCCTGTGCTAAAGTTTGAAGTCGCATAATATCAAGGGCAACGTCATGCGCTGGATCGTGTTTTACATATCCTTCGCAATTAGGTGGGATGAATGAATCTTTAATATTGTGATGCCACGTTAGGCCATCAATTGTACTTTTGGTATCACGGATCGCCCACCATGGATATGGGAATTTATGTCCCGTAATTTCACAAATCATTTTCAATATAACTGGATCAAATGTATTATTACGGGTGTACACAACTCTGACATCATTAAGATCAATTTGAGAATTAAACCAAGGAATCATCTTATTAATACTTACATCTTCAGAACTTGGTTTGATAAGAGCCCGTGCTTCTTTGGATTGTTCTCTCCACCAATCAAGGGTTTCTGGATCAATTTCAAGATTATATACCTCGACTTGTTCCTGAACTTTGAATTTAATATTTTGAATTTGTTTAACGAGTTTATCAAACGTGTAATAACCTTCTCCGAGACGTTCGCGGCTGAATGTTGTCATTGCACAAGAAACCACCACACATTTGGATGCATTTTGTGATAAAGTTTCAAAATCATAAATTACTGCATCGTTTTTCATTATTTAAACTCCGTTTCAATCATAACTTCTGCACAGAAAGCGGCAAAGTTAATTTCTGGATTTGCCGAAAATGCATTTTGATATTGGTATTTGGCCACTGTAACAACCAATAGTGGAATTGATCTTGGGGTAAAATATTCTGAAGCTGATGAGTAAAACTCGTTATACAATACATCAACATCAGTATCAATATTATTTTTTACCCATTTACGAATTTCCGTATAGTTTTTATCCTTCATATATCCAATCAATTCTTTGATGGAAGTTTCCTGAAGGTTTACCAGAATACCACTGTCAATACTACCTGTTACTGAATATCGTTGAATCTCATTTAACGTGCGACGCCAGTCTGGGAAATATTTAGAAATCAATTCAGCAATTACTGCTTTGTCGAATTTGATACCTTCATTATCCAGAATAAAGACCAATCGCTTCATAAACTTAGTGGCAAGTTTGGCCATATCTTTTTTACTGATTTTAAAATCAACCAAAGAGCAACGGGAATGTAACGGTTCAATAATTTTATTTTTGAAGTTACAAGTCAGAATAAATCCGCAATTTTTTGAAAATTCTTCCATAAAATTACGTAATGCAGGTTGGGTAGAATTTGCATTAAGGTAGTCTGCTTCGTCCAAAATAACATATTTACGACCGCCGCTTAAAGAAACTGACGATGCAAAATTAAGGATTTCATTTCTCAACGTATCAATATTACCATTCATAGATCCGTTGATTACAATATAGTCACATCCAAGTTCTTCAAGCATAGCTCGGGCAACAGTTGTTTTACCAACACCAGCTGTACCAGACAAAATCAAATTAGGAATATTCTTTTGGTCTATAAATTTCTGAAATACTTGTTTCAGGTCAGCTGGAAGAATTGTTTCTTCAATAGTTTTTGGACGGTACTTTTCCACAAACAAAAATTCGTCGTTCACGCTTAAATCCTTTATTATCATTATAAAAATAGAAAGGGGGATTTACTCCCCCTAATTTAGAAAGTTGAGTTATGTTCAACTGCAATCCAATAATCAACCAATTCGCTTGAGAACTGGGAAATACCTTTAGAACTAATACTAACTTCGTATGTTGTCCCCGAAAGAATTTTATTAATATTTTCCAGTTTAAAAATAGCGTTAAACTCTTGAGTTGTTTCACCAATTTCAATTGAATAAATATCTCCCGAAGGATTTTTTGAATCAATAGATTTTAGATAAATGGAAGAACCATCACCAGTAATTGAAATTTCAGGCAACCCCAAAACCCCGGCAGCCCTTTCAATTTCTTTAAACTGGTCATATGTCATTTCAAAATTAGCATCTACTGAAGGTAAACTAATAGTTTTATCTGGAGCCTTTTTCAAAGTAGATTCATCAGCATATGTATAATTTGATTTAGTTTTTCCATCAGAAATTTCAACATAATTATCTTTAAATTCCAAAGTGGGCATACTAAACAAGCTTAGCGTTGAAATAAAACGATCAATATTATAAATTGCAAAGTTTTTTGGAAAATTGGTATCTACTTTAGCTTTAGCCATAATAGTTCTGGAAGATGAAATAGTTTTTAATACATCGCCAGAATCAATACAAATAGATGCATTAATTTTAGAAAAGTTTTTCAAAATGTTTAAAGTATCTGTTGTGATATGCATAATATAACTCCTATTTACTAATTAACTGCATTTGCCATAATTTTAAAAATCTGAGCTGGCGTTTCTTTACAAGACATAACCCTTCCATTTTTCATAACCATGGCTGTAACTGAAGGTTTATCACCATCAGGATTAATTAGAATTGTTTTTGGTTTATTGTACCGTTCTAATGCAGAAATTTCATCAGCATCAATCCAAAATTCATAATTATCTTCTGGGTGAGTCAATTCAATTAACATATTATTTACCTTTCTGTTTTTTCAATTTACTTGGATCAGCTGTGGCTGCCACTCCAACTGAAGCTAGATCAGCTAGCGAACCACCAAAAATATAAGAACCTACGTGTTGCAAACGCATCCATGGACAAAACCAAGTTTTAAGTCCGATTTCTTGAGCACGTTGACAGAACCAATAATCTTCCGACAAATACCGTTTAGTCTTGGGATCAATTTCAGCCTGGAAGAATTGCATAATTTCACGAGAACCGTCAAATGCTTCTGTACGAACATGATCTGGTTTGTACATATATTGTGGAAAAGAATCTGTGTATTTCTGAAGTGCTGACTTAGCAACCATCATAAATCCAGTACCGATTTCCATAACTTCCACCGGTTCGTCGATTTTAATAGAAGTCGTTCCGGCTTTGGGATTGAATACATAATCACCCACAAAGTTTTCCAGTACATTTGGATCTTCATCAGCCACACCTTTGTCTACTGCTGCTTTAATCTTTTCCCAGGCAATAGTTTTCTTTGGATATGGACCGCCAATAATTTGATATTTATCTTCATCCATTGCTTGAAGTGCCATCAAAGCAATTACATCTTGAGGATTAAATCCAATGTCCGAGTCAATAAACATCATATGTTCTGATTCGCTACGCATAAACTCGTCAACGCAATAATTGCGAGCTCGCGTTACCAACGATTCGTTGAATAGAAAATATACCTGAAGAGGAATATTATGTTTGGCACAAAATGCCGAAAGATCAGCTACCGAACGAGTAAACATACCCGCGCATTGGCCGCCATACATCGGGGTAGCCAAAAATAAACCACGCTTACGAAGTTTTTCCACATCAATTTTAATTTCCATTAGTTTACCATCTCCTTAGTAATTGCTTCAAATACTACTTCTTGTTCTTTTAAATTATTATTTTGATACCTAGAAACATTAAGCATCAAAAACATGTTAGATAAAATATTAAGAATTTTAGTTTCACGGCCTTGTAGCCATTGTTCGTTTTGGTCACTACCCCGTTCCTCGCACCGTTTATCACGAACTTCCCGTTCGGTTTCTAAATAAACGATTTTAAGGTCATAATGTTCCATACAATATTCAAGAAACGAAGTAGTAAATAATCTATCGCCTTCATAAATTACAATAGAATCATCGCTTAATGTATTTAGAAATTTTATAGCTTCCGGTTGAACCGCCATACTCATGCGATCAGTTCCGGAAAATACCTCACCTTCTTCATATTTTCCTAGAATATAAATGTTTCCTCTTTGTAAATAAGGCACAAGTTTATATTCTTGATATTTGGGTTCCATTTCAAATTCATTAATAATACGTTTCATTAAAGTTGATTTTCCGGAACCTGGCTCACCGCCAATTGCAATTATTCTCATTTTATATTTCCATTCATTTAAAAGAAATTATCTAGACTAGCAGATTTTTCAACTTCATAAGGATTAGGAATGTTATGTTTTCTCAAATAATCATACCATTCTTCCTCGTACCACATATTTGGACTAACCCCATTCCATAAAGGTTTCCATAGTTTATGGTCTTTATTTAAACGGCGTTCATCAACATATTGACGCCTTAGTGATTCATATTCGTAAGATTTAAGGTCAAGCATTTTTTCCCTAAAATAACAAACCAAAGAAATACGGTGAGAATTTTTATCTTTTGGCTTAATTTCAGTATTACCATGAATAATTTCATGATTATTGACAAGAAGCAAATCACCTGGTCTTGGATTAACTGCCACACGATATTCTGGAAATACTAAGTATCCGCCTTCGAAATCACCTTTAGCTAAAACCAAAAGGTTAGAAAGACCTTCGTCTAAATCACCAGCATCCCTATGACAAGCAGTTCGAAAACCTTTATTTACTGTAATAGTAGTAAATACAGTTTCAGGAACTACAAATTTTGAGTCAATTTTATCAACCGCAGCTTTTTGATTTGACCACCTCCAAGGCATCAATTCTTTAAATCCATTATTCAATGTTTGAAGAAACGGATAGGATTTCTTAAATAAATCGAAATGTTTTTCGGTATAAGAAGTTGGCCTTCCATAAGGAATACGTGGATAACGATCAAACCAACCGGCAACCCCAGAAAATACTGTTCTGGCATAGTTAGTAGTTGAAATCCATTCATAAGCAATTTTATGAGCTTCTTCTTTAATCATTTCCGGCGGTTTATTACTTAGGCCAGCAACCCATAAATCAAACCATCCATTATAATCAGGATATTCTTCTTCAACTTTACTACGAAGCCATACAGTTCCACGAACTTCATCTTCAGCACTATATTTTGGATTTTTGTATTTTTCTTTAATGGACTCTAAATTATTATCTTCAAAAAGTTTTCCACTTTCGTCTAAAAGAAAACTTAAAACTTCTTGTTGATATGGTGTAACCCAATCCCTTCCAACACCAGTTTCATCCAAAGCCAAACGACCACCACGCGGGCCAGCGGCAATACCTCGATTTTGACTTCCAGTAGCTGCTTTAACAAGCCCTTCGTAAGCCATCTTTTGCTCTTCTTCACTAAAATAATTTTTACGAAATTTAAATGCAATACGTCTTTCGTCAGTCCCTTTTTCGCAAGTAGAACAATCATCGTTACAATTTGACCTTTCAAGCAAATTGCACGTTGCTGGCATATAACAATCAGTATCTTCTTCTACTAAAATGTCATAATGACTTTCATCTACGTATGTGCCTAATAAATGTTCACAATCAATTTTATCTTTAGCTACAATTACCTTTACCATTTGCATTACCTCTTTTTTAATAATTCTTGCAAGTATATAGGCGATTATTTTTCGACGTAATTAACTAGTTGCGGAGGTGTCCAGTCTTTTGGTTTTAAAACCTTTCCGTCATCACGTTTACGAACCTTACCAGTTTCTTCATCAATTTTAGCAAAGTTAGTTCGCATTACTTCATTCCAAGCACCTTCAGCATTTGCACCAAGACTATGAATAGCCCCAATTGTAACAACAATAATGTCAATAAGAGCATCGAGCTGTTCGACTTTATCTTTAAGGTGATATGCTGCAAATAATTCTTCATATTCTTCTTTAATTAAATTCAAATACATTTTATACTGTTTTTCATTATAATCGACCGTTGTTTGATCGCAAGCTTCCATAAAGATTCGTTGATCATCAAATGGCATACACATTGATTCTGACAATTCTTTATAAAATTCATCCATATCTTTTTGAGCTTGTTCGTATTTTTGTTCATCCATAATATTCTCCTTAGATAATCCACTCTGGTGGTGTTCGTTTTTTCCAAGAATGAAGGTGTGATTTACCATTCTTGTAATAATTTCTATAGTTGTCGATAGGATTTTTTGATACGATATATTTCTCATCCATACAACTCGGCATTTCTGTCATATCCCAGTTAGTTAGTTTGTGTGGAGGAGATTGCAAAGTAGCACTAATTGCACCGAAGCATTTATGAACTTTATCGTAACGGTAAGTATACTCTGCCATAATTGCAAAAAAGTGATCCACTAGCCAGTTATAATTCTCAACCGATTCCCTGGCCCAAATAGCCGAAGGGTGATTAACATGAGTTGCAGAATAAATAACTGAATCTCGCGAATCACTTAGTAAGTATGCTTTACATTTTCTTGTTTTGCCGGTCTCTGGATTAACTTTAATACCTTCAACCATTTCACCATCCAGAACACGGTGTGCTGTAGATAACAACTGAGCCGATTCCAGAATCATTTTGACGACATGCTTATCAACTAACCATTCGGCTGATTGAAATGGGGACTCGTCAATATAAAAGATATTCATTTTTTCCTTTTCTTCAACGCTTGTTTTTTATGAAAATAATTTGCTTTATTGTAAAATATTTCACCGTTCAAATAATCCATCTGCTGTTGAAATATTCTGGCAGTCATTCCAGTATATTTTTTCGTAACTAGTTCTCCATTAGGCATATTATATCTAACCCGAATATGCTGCGAACGCTTTATTTTAACTAAAATTCCCGGCGAAGTAAAGGATTTTTCTTCTAATAATATTTTTGCATCGCTTTCCCATACTATTTTTGGATTATATGCTACAATATTTTCAGGCGAACCCCTAAGGGCAATTACCTTGTATTCATTTCCCACTTGATTTGATGAAAGGCCAAAACTTCCAACACTATACATAGTTTCAACTAAATCCCTAGCATATTGAATTGGTTCAAATGGTTGATTGTCAAAATCGTATTCTTTACATGGAGTCGTAAGAATTGGATCATTTTCATCTACAAGCTTTAATTTATTCATTTACATTCCTACTGAAATTTCTATATTTTTCAAATTTTATAACCTTATCAAATTTATCTATCAATTGATCAGTTTTATGAGATATTATAAACGTATTTGTATCAATTGTCAAGTTTTTTATTATCTTCAGGAACTCTTCAGTTCCATTAGAATCTAATGAGCTATCAAACACTTCATCCATAATTAACAAATTAGTGTTTATCGAATTTCTCATTTTAGCAATTGAACGCCAAGCAAATAAAATAGCCAAGTTTATTCTCATCTTTTCCCCTTCAGAAAATGAAGAATATGAAAAAATATCCCTATGGCGAGATTTTATTGTCTCGTTAAAGTTTTCATCAAGTTCAAAGTGAGCCATAAATTCCATGGAAGCCAGATACTTATTAATCAACTTGTTCATAATAGGTATATACTGTTTAATGATTTTGGATTTAATTCCTCCGTCCTTTAACAGTACTCCAGCCGCCGAAAGAACATTTTTTTCTTCTGACAATTCAGTATAAAGTTTATCAATATTTTTCAATTCTTTTTTAAGTTGAGGAATTTTGTCCGTACTTTTATCCACCGAAGTTTTCTTCAGTTTTTCAATTTCTTTTCTTAAATTGCTAATATAGTCCGATAAATGCGAAATACTACTGACGATATTGTTCACTTTAAGTTTATTATCTGCAATAGCGCTATTGACTAATAATATTTCTTCTAACCGTTTGTTAGTATTATTATATTCCTCTGCAAGCTTCTCCAATCCATCTTTAATACTAAATGCTTCTTTTTCTTTATTTTTAATGGTTACGGCCTTAAACTCGGTTTCAATTGCTTGTTTACAAGTAGGGCAGTTATCATGTTTATTAAAAAATTCAATATCTTTATCAATTAAAGCAAGATTAGCTTCAATCTTATGTTTAAGCGAATCTAATTTCTTTAATTTTCTTTGAATAGCATTTTCATCTTTTAATTTAGATTTATCTATTTCAATTAACTTTTCAAGTTTAGTTCTTTCGGATTGTTGCTTATCAATCCGCTCATTAGTTTCATCAATAATACTTTCTTTTTCAAAAATCAATTTATCTGTATTTGATTTAAATTCATCAATATGATCTTTGATCAATTCTATATTATTTTCTAATACTCGTTTTTCGGTCAGTATTTGTTTTAGCTTATCAGAATTATTTAAAGTTTTATCCTTTAGTAAGGAATTCATGGTAGTGAATATCTGCAAATCTAAAAGGTTTTCAATAATTTCTCTACGCTGATTTGCTCCCAGTTGCATAAAAGGCTGGAATGTAGCTGACCCCAAAACCACAACTTGACAAAAAGATTTATGGTTTACTTTAAGGATTTGCTTTTCAAGAATTTCTTGATAATCTCTAGAAACAGCAGATTGATTCAATAAATCATTATTATGATACACTTCAAAAATATTAGGTTTAACACCTCTTATGATTTTATATTGATTGCGGCCAATATCAAACTCCACTTCAACAAGCATATTCTTTTTGGTTATAGAATTGACCAATTGTGGCTTGTTAATTTTACGAAATGGTTTTCCAAATAAAACAAATGAAAGGGCATCCAATACTGTTGACTTACCCGCCCCATTTTCTCCAATAATTAATGTATTATTTACTTTGTTTAAATCTAATTCAGTTATATAATTTCCAGTAGATAAAAAGTTTTTCCATTTTATTTTTTTAAACATTATCATTCTAAACTAATTGCCTCATTATATAACTCTGTAATCTTATTCTTTAAACTTTTCTTATTGATCGTATCGTTTTCATAACCATCAATAAATTTCTTAAAAATATCTAATGTCGATTCAGCTTCATTGATAAGATCTTCTTCATCTTCAACTTCGAAATTAAGATGATCTTCAATAATTTGTAATTGTAATGGATTCGAATTTTCTAATTTTTCAATAAACTTATCAAACCAATACGCATTACTTTTATTTTGAACAATAACTTTAACCATCGTTTCTGTGTATTCTTCGTAATCAAAATCATCAATATTAAAACCTTCCACCGTATCGTCATACCATATTTTTTTAAACATTTTGTATGGGTTTTCAATAAAATCTATTTCACCAGTTTCCGTATCGAAGATGTGAAAGCCTCTAGGGTCGTCGTAATCAGACCAAGTGAACTCAGCGTGAGAACCCAAATAATATATAGAACCATCAGTACTACGATGATGGTAATGCCCAGAGAATACATAACTAAAACGATCAAAAATGTTCCTATCAAATCCGTGAGAGATAATAGAGCCTTTATACATTTCAAACCCAGAGATTTCAAGGTGTCCCATAGCCACTGAAGATTTAGATTCTTTAATTGCATTTAAACTTTCCTCTTTATTAGCGTCACATATCCAAGGAATGAATAGTATAGGCAATCCATCAAATTTCACTTCAGTTGCAACATCATCATATAGTGTAATATTTGTATATGTTTCTGGACGAACCAACTCACGAGCAGAATTAACTTCATTTGTATTTTTATAATAGGTATCATGATTACCAATGATCAAATGAAGCTTTAAATTATTTTTAAACAACGGGTCTAGAAAATCTTGACGTAAACGGTTAGCAGTGTTAATATTTATGAATTTTCTTCGGTCAACTATGTCACCCAAATGAATAACCGTATCAATATTATTTTCTTTAATATACGGAAAAAAGATATTATCCAAAAACTTTTTGGTATTATCTATAAACTGTATACTGTCGTTACGAACACCCCAATGCGTATCAGTTATCAGTGCCAACTTCATCTAATTTATCCTCTAAAAACGCCTCAACTCCAACTACTCTTATTTTAGCTGAATTTTTAGCTTTAGTAAAGGATTTATTTTCTCGGAGTTTTTCCTCAAAACTATTAATAATTTCTTCGGAAGCTTCGTGCAATTTAACTTGTTGAATTTGATACCTTTGAGAAGATGTTGCTGTTAGCATAGATAATTCATAATTTTTATGTTTAATATAAGTTTGTTTTTTCTCTTTATGAATTCTTCTGATAAAAGCGTTTTTTGCAATTTGAGTAAAATAACCAAAGGGGTTGTTTGATCGTTCAGGTTTAAAATTGTCAACGGCGGCAAGGCAATCAGTAATCCCGTCACTTATCATTTCTTGTTTATATGTGTAGCCTGAGAAGTTTGGTTTTTTCGCTAAGTTGTTATTTATGAGCAAAATTGATTCACCAATATATTTTGTAACCTTCGGTTTGGCTTCGCCAGTTTCAATTGCAATATTTAATTTATCTTTATATTCAACCATTGCCTCATAAAGCGAACGGTTGTTAATGTAATTTCTTTTACGGGCCATCATTTTATCCTTTACTTTTTTTCAAATCATAGTATAATAAGAGTGTTGTCTTTGAAACTCTATAAGGTTACTTTATAGATCTTATAGCTGAATTGCTCTTCGTTATAGGTTTTTATTCGTTCCATAAATTGTCTCAATAATATATTCTTGTTTTCTAATGATTTGCCTGTTGATAAGTCATCAGTAATATCAAACAAAGTAGCTGACGTTTTCGTCGTGGACTTTCTTAGTCCACGACCTATTGACTGAAGATTACGTACTTTTGATTTGTATGATGTTGCAAAAATGATATTTTGAATACTAGGAATATTTATTCCAGTACTGAACGTACCAAAACTTGCACATATCACACTTTTAGGTAACTGTTCTACTATTTCTCTAATTTTATCCCTTTCGGAGCCTTCTACGCCACCATGAACAAAAAATGTCTTACAGTCAGCTTCATCTGTTATCATATTATGAAGTTCTTTTCCATGTTTAACGTATTGAAAAAGAACCAATGTATTACCCTCAAGGGAAAGCGCAAGGTTTTTGATAAATTTATTTCTTTTCGTATTTTGTACGATATAATCCATTTCGGTTTGATATCGTTTATCGCCTTTAACTTTCTTAAATGCATCCTTTACTTCTTTAGGATGATCAAGTACAATAGCTTTAATTTTAAATTGAGAAACGTGTTTTTGTTCAATAAGCTCAGCTGTTGTAATTACTTTTTGAACAGGACCAAACAATCCTTCCAACACCAATTTATGAGTTTGGGTTCCATCAAGAGTTCCTGTAAATCCAAATCTGTATTTACATTCCTCAAGATTTGTCATAATAGATGTTAATGATTTAGCCTTAAAGGTATGAGCCTCGTCCCCTATAACTACATCGAATTGATCAAACCATTCTTTAGGCATTTTATAGATGCTTTGCCAGGTAGTTACTGTAATATCTTCTTCAGTATCTTTAGTTTGTCCAGAATATATTTTATGGATGTTTTTATCATACCCATAATCTTCAAAATCCGTTGTCATTTGATGAACCAAAGTTGTTGTCGGCACAATAACTAAAGTTTTCTTTGAATAGTAACGAATTAAAAGATAAATGATAAAAGATTTACCGGAAGCAGTAGGAGATAATAATACTGCTCTTTTTGAGCGAATAGCATGTACCAAGGCATCAATTTGATAATCCCTTGGCACAAATTTTTCCGGTAAATTTAAAGATTTAATGTACTTTTTTGCTTCATTTATAGAAAAATTATCATAAGAAAATTCAGATCCGTACTCTATACGATATTTTCTTTTTTCGCAAAAATCTTCAACATACGGCAAAAGACCGCCGTATAAAGTTGAAGTCATTAAATTGTAAAGGCGTATTTTTCCATCCCATACTTTATTTTTATAGGCTGGCATGAATTTGGCACCAGGAACTTCAAATGTAAAGAAATCGTTTAACTCGTAACCTATTCCTGGTTCACATTCAATTTTATTATATACTTCATTAAGTTTTGTTACTTTTATAATTTCCACTATACACCATTAATAATTTTTTGTCAGTATACTTCACTATTCGCCAATAATACTCTATTATAACTTAATTAAAAGGCCCACGGAATTGATCTTCCTTAGCTCTTTGTTTTTCTTTCATTTTTAGATACCGTTCTGCTGGACTACCTAGGGATTTTGTGTCTTTAATTCCTGTAACAGCTGCGTGCATATCATTAACGGCTTCTATATGGGCTTGTTTATCTCCGTCGGAAGATCCAATTTTTATTTTTTTATGTTTTTTTTCTAAACCGGAAATAGTTTTTTTTAAATCGTCTATTTTTCTTCCGGCTTCGCCTAAAATATCCTGAGAATCATTTTCTTGAATATCTTCATTTGTTCTAAAGATATTACGACGTGCTTGTTCAGTGATATATTTAGCATAAGATTCTTGTAAATATCTGCTCATTATTTTGTTCCTTATGAAATAAATTCTTTATGTGCCATTAATAAATTTCTGCCAGTCTACTGCTGACTTCAAATTATAACCTCTATTAGTCAGGCTTTTAATGATAGAAACCAAAAATTCTATCTTTTCTTGCTGTAATCCAATTTTCAACGATAGCTTTATAATATCTTGATCAGCATCCATATACATAGGTAGATCAGCTTTTAAAACCATTCCCTTTGGAGGCAATTTCCAACCAAGTTTTTCCGTTTCTTCATTTGGGCCTTGCGTAAAAAACTCATACTTATCGAGTTTAAGTTGCTTCATTTTAGTTTCATAAGATTTCAATAATAACCGTTCGGACGATAAAATTTTATAATACTTATTATGAAGAATAGGAATTTTAATTAATTCATCACCCAATTCGGTTTTATCAATTTTTACATCATTATTCCATTCATCAAATATTTCTTCTAATTTCATACCGCCCTCCTAGAATTATTTAATGATTGTAACTTATTATAGAAGAAAAGTAAAGAATTAATTTGACTTAACTAGAAATTTGTCTCATAGTAAAATTGGTATATTTAAAAGTCGCGGATGAAGTAATAAAATGAACATCATCTTCATCTGTATTGAACTTTATATCCCCGACTGCAATTGGATATGCGTCAGTAAAAGTAATTTCAAAATGGGGAATATGACTGGAGCGATAAGCTAATATTGATAAATCCGAATAAATCGTATCTCCAGTATAAATTGGATTATCTTGAAGGTCTTTGTATTGTTGAAAATTCTCAGGCTTACCTAAAGCAATTAACCAATTATAAAGTTCTTGATAATTTTGAAAATCTTCATCAACTTTATATTTAATTGTTAAGTTTTCAAATTTTAAATGTTCACCGTGATTTGGTATATCAACAAACGGAGTTGGGGTCATTGCAGCGTTCATCGAAATAGGAGGAAGGTTCACTCCTTGAATGAAAAAGTTTACATGAGGAGTCTTTTTAATGAGAAACCCAAATTTTAAAGGGGATAAGAAATTTTTATTTTCTGGTGTATTGTCTACTGCGCTCATAATATTATCCTCAAAATACTTTTATGTATTTATATGAAAAAAAGGAGCTTGTGACTCCTTTTCTCATCATTAAACTATCCCTTTGCTTTGTCCCTAAGGGCTTGAGATTTTGCATTATCTGCTCTAGTTCGGTCTACTTCAGTCGGACCTGCTGGGCTATCCATATACTGTTGGTGTTGATTATAAATCTTACCAACAGCGTTTGATATTTTAAAAGCATTTTCAGTATGTGCATCCTTGGTAGCAATAGAGGCGTCAGAACTGCCATCTTTATTATATATTTTTGTATGGGTTTCTTCGGCTTTTGATAAGTGATCATGTAAAACGCCGCTTGTGATTCCCATATCATTCATTTTTTTTCTGGCGCTATCTAAATTACCTTGAGCGTATTGCATTCCCTTAATATCTTCGTTTAAAACAACAGTAGTTCTGAAAGAATTATGACGTGCTTGTTCAGTAATATATTTAGCATAAGATTCTTTTAAATATCTGCTCATTATTTTGTTCCTTTATATTATTAAAAAAGGGGATGGGATTAATCCCACCCCCGAAATAAAGCCGGTTTGCCCGATCTTATTATTGTAGGTTGTTAACAATAACTTTACGGTAGTAAACATTAGAGTTAATTGCAAGACCATCGTCAGTAAAGGCAGTAGCACCTTTTGCGAATGGGTTAGCAACGATGCCATAACGGGTTTTGAAGCCGATTTTAGGCTGGAAGCTGTTATGGTCAACCGCACGAACCATTTGCAATGGAACGTATGGGCAGTAGAACAATCCGGCGTCAAAGGCAGAAGAACCTTTATAACCGATAGTGAAGTAATCACCACCAACCGCATATGGGTCGATGTAAACACGTAGACGACCGTTCAATACACCGGCAAAGGTATTACCAGTATCATCTACGTTCAACTTATTAGAGTTAAGAGCAGGGGTGTAGTCAAGAACACCAGCCATTTGCAATGCAGAAGCAACGTCTGAAGAACAAAGGACGATGTTACCCTTCCCTCTACGAGTCTCTTTAGCAATCTTGTTGGCTTCGCGCTCAAGCTGGAACATCATACCCTTGAACTTTTCTACAGACCAACGACCGTTAGAGTCTGTATCCAAGTCGAATACACCAGCAGTGGTAGTATCTACTTCAGCACCAGTTTTAGCGGTGATGTTAATAGTACGGATAACTTGACGGTTAATTTCAGCAAGAATCTCAGATGACAAGATATTTGACAACTCAGATTCAGCATCAAGACCATGAACTGCTTTCAAGTCTTGCGCAAGTTCCATGGTGTATTCTGCTTTCAACGCACGAGACTTGGCTTCAACGGCCAATTTCTCGATGCTGAACGCCATTTCAGGCCATGCAGTATTTGAGTCAGTACCCAAAGCTTCCGCTTGAGCAGTTGACATACCAGCACCAGTGTTATAAGTGTTAACAGCGGTCAAAGGAGAAGTGTTAGTTGCACCAGGGATAGTACCAACATGCTTATCACCAAGAGTGTTAGCGCCAGCAGTAACAGAAGAGAACTGAGTGTTAACTTCGTTATAGAATGTTTCAGTACCTTCTTGGTTAGCATAGCGAGAACGCATTGCAAAGATCAAACCAGTTGGGCCTGACATTGGCTGAACGCCAGCGATGTCATAAGCAACAAGGTTAGGCATTGCACGGCGAACAAGAGAAATCAATACAGGGTCGAAGGTGTCAACAGCACCATCACCAGCTGTAGAAGATGAAGCTCCCATTGCGTTTGCTGGAATTGGAGATGCTTCCGTCAAAGACTGGTATGAACCATTACGGTGTGATTCATTAAGGGCCTTCTCGGTGTTCTCCAAAACAACAGCCGTTACCGAACGTCTGTGTTGGTCTTGAATTTTATCAAGACTTGGGTGGTCCAATACGTCAGACCACTTATTTTGTAGTTCCTCAGCTAGATACATTAGTTTTCCTTTCTAAGAGAAATTATTATCTTTATTTATTTATATAAATTGGTTATTTAAAGCTTTTAGTCATTGCTTCGGCGTATCTACGAACTGCTGGATCTTGACCCTTAAATGGAGATTCAACCGCTTCGTTCAATTCTTCGCCTTCGTAAGATTCTTCCATAATGTTAGAATCTTGATTAGAAGTTTCGGAGAAATAACTTTCTTTAATACTCAAAAGCTTTTCCGCATAAACTTCAAAATCACCTTCAAATTCAATATCTTCTGCAATCTGCAAAAACTTTTCTTGTTGTGTTAGTGCCATACCAGAAGCAACTTCTTGCTGGATTTCAGAGATAGTATTTTCGATGATAATAGAACGCAATTCATCATTGTTAGAAATAGATTCATCTAACATTGATTCCAATTCCTCAACCTTTTCGGCAAGACTTTCGACAACATCAACTTGCTCAGTTGGAATATCAATATAATGTTCTTGGAATAGATTACGTAGACCTTCCATGAAATCTTTATTGATTTCAGTTTGAAGGGCGGATTCAATTGCAACTTCGTTTTCTGTCATCCATTGCTCAACAACATAATCCATATAAGAATTAAGTTTATTGGTCAACTCTTCAGTTAAAGCTTCGACTTGTTCGTTGATTTGTTCTTCAGCTTCTTCTTCTAAACGAGCAACCTCCATTCCGACGCGTGCGCTAATAGCAGCTTCGAATAGATTAGTTGCCTTTGATTTAAAATCTTCTGAAAGATCTTCGCCCTCAAATGCAATTTCCAAATCTTCTTTAACTGCTGCTCCGGTGGCAGCAGAAGGCTTCATTGCAATTGTTGCAGCGTTTTTGGCAGAATTATCGCCAACGCCATAATCTTTATTTGGACCGAATTGAGATAATACTTCCGAAAGTTTATTAATGTCATCTTTGCCCATAGAAGCAATTTGAGCCATAATATTTACTTTAGAAGCATCGCCTTTCATTTTAATAGAATCAGAAGCAGCTGTTTCTTGAAGATCATCTGAATTTTCTAATTCTAGTTCATCATTTTGATAATTTTCGCTCATAAGAAAATTTCCTTTTATTGAATTTTAGATATTTATAATATTTCTATTTTTAATGTCAAAGACTAATTAAAGAATTAATATAATCTTCAAAAATAGCCATTTGTTTTGCTTCGCGTTCATTCTTTGACAAACCATGGATTTGACCCTTTAAGCTTTCTGCTTTTTGTTCCATCCAAGTATTTTTGATCGGATCAAAAATCCATTCAACATTTTCCATAAGGCCGTTAACAAATGCATCGGGAGCAGAAGGATCTGCAACGATATCAGCGGCAGTTGAGATCTTAAGATCATCTTGTACGACCATAGAACCGTTTTGTTCTCTCAATGAACCCATAGCCCTTGAAGAAACACCTAAACGACCGCCTGATTCCATAATACCGCGTGCAATTTCTCCCATTGGAGTATTGGCAATTTTAGCTTTACCAATATAGTTATTACCGTCTTTACGTAATTCGGTAATAATATGAGAAACTCTATCAAGGTTAATGGTTGGACCAGAAGGATGTCCTAATTCACCGAATGCATTCCCACCTTTAACTTTTTCTTTAAGGTACTTATTTACTGCATTTTCCATAACATGGATTGGATAAATTCTACCGTTGCGATTTTTAATTTCCGCCTGTAGAAAAATACCTTCGATAAATTGAAGCTTTTTACCGTCTTTTTCGTTAGTTTCAGTAATTAATTGTACATCTTCATTTAATTCTGTGAAGAGTTTCATTGGTTTATCCTTTGTATGCAACAGGAGCAGCTAGCATTCCTGTTCCAGTTAATGTGTCTGATGGTGATTTTTCAACAATGATCGAATCCGCAGATGCAATAGTTACATTACCAACAGAACCAATATTTAAAACTGCTGCAGATCCCCCATTATAAACTCTAACCAAAGAAGCGTCAGAAACTGTATTAGCGGACCCAATCCCAATTTCTGGGCCTAAAATTTTAATAATCATTACCATTTAACCTTATTTGCCCAATACGCCGCCGAAGATTTTCCTTTGGCAATATTTTTTGAATGTCTCGCTTTAAACGATTTTCTTCTATTTTTGTATGATTCGGATTCTCCTTCTTTTTTTGGAGAACCGCTCACCCCTTGTTGTCCGAATCTAATAGTCTTTGGTTTACCATTAACCTTAGTGACAACTACGTGCGATTTAGAAGGATGGTTCGGAGTTCTTTTAGGTTTATTGAAACCAGATACACCAGCCCTTTCTAAAGCTGCATCTTTTTCTTCGGAAATTTTATTTTTTTGTTCTTCTTCTTTTTGTTTTAACTTTTTCTTTTCCTGAACATTTTTCATAAATGTTTCACGGGCGTCAGCAGTTTCAGATCTTTTTTCGGATTCAACAATTTTTCTTAAAGGCTTTCCAGTTTTCTTTTTTGGCAAGTCTTTAGGTTGAATTTCCGGGTCCCCTTCGCCGCAATTTTCATTAAGAACTTCTGAACTTAGTTTTTTATATTTAGAGTAACCATGCTTTTCTATCATTTTAGCAAGCCAATCGTGATAACTAGCGGAACTGTTATGTTTGGAGGCATTAACGGCGCTTGTATTCTGGGCTAGATACCTATGCCTATCTGCCAAATCTTTATGTTTATTGATTATTTCTAAAGATTTAGATGCCATATTTATCAACTTGTTCTTTTAAAAAATTGTTAGATTTATTAATATCTACAGATGCAAAATCTCTAATAGTATTAAACTTAGGACTAGGGACTTTTCCGCCAGCAAACTCTTTTTTAAGATTTTCATAGTGATTAATATGTTTGTCGTGAGCCGAAGCTAACCCATAATGATACCTAGCATCACCTGAAAACATTTTACCGCCCCGATCAAGCTTTTTATATGCTTTTTGGTGTTGAGATTTTAGTTCGTTATGCTTATCAATTTCTTTATCAATATCATCATGTTTAGTATGATGAGGATCGTAAACTCCGGTAAATTCTCCGACTGCTCGTCCAATTCCACCAAGAATACCTTCGTCAATTTCTTCTTCGTTTACTTTGGTCGAGTGTTTAGGATACTTATAAGGTTTAACAGATTTTGCATATTGAGAAGATGAATGAGGGTTATCCTCATAATCATCAATTTCCTCAACATCATGCATAGCCACGAAATCGCGTTCATCTTTCATCTTAGGTGCATAGTCAACGCCAGGATTTTTACCCAGTGATAACTTTTTATGTTTCGAACCCCTAGTGCCTTTTAGGTCCGTGACCTTTGAAAGGTCAACAATTTGTGATAATTTTTTTGCCATTATTCCTCACCTTCTATTTTTTTAATCAAATTACCAATTTGATCTTCTTTTTTCATATTGGCAATTCTTTTGGGTTTTTTTTGTGGTTTAGGAGGGGAAGGTGGTATATCTTTAGGATCGACAGCCTCTTCTTTATCTTTATCGGTCACGGGAGGTCTTGTACCTTCTCTACGGTATGGAGTATTTTCTTCTCCAAATAAATTGCCTACCATCTCTAACTTTTTATCTTCAACTGCAGTTTGTAGACGATCTTGAATTAAAGATTCAAATGCTGCGGAAAATTCTGAAGGTTTTTCTTCTGAAGCATGTACGATTAAATCTGATACGTTATAATTTGTCATTTTATTTCCTTAATCGTTGCCATATTTACTGGCAGGTGGATAATAATCTTGTTTATTTTTAGGAATATTTAGTTTTGGTTTCTTTTTGGGTTTTGGGGGAGTTTGTTTTTCGTCCTTGATATAAGGGTCCACTGATCCCCAATCAGATTCTAAATTTTCTTCTTTTAAATGTTTATCGCTCGCTTTTACTAAAGTGCTGACAGATTCCGGGGTTTGGTGTGTATAAGATCCATCAACCTCATTTCCTTCATTCTTGTCCATAGTTTTAATAACATGATCAAACTTTTTAGCGAAATTTAGGTGGGTTACTCTATCTGTCCCCCGATTTGATGATTTTGCTAATTCTGAGTGTTTATCGCGTCGTTCTTCGGCTTCTTTTCTAGTAATTGGTAGATTAGTATTATGAGCTGCTAATGCTGATAATTTTTCTCTCCAATCTTCATTAAATTGACTAATAGATAATTCAACCTTTTTATTTTCCACCGCTTCAAATAATTTGTCTTTTAATATATCTTCAAATACAGCGTTAAATTCCAAAGCTTTATTCTCAGCTGCATGAATAATAAGATCGGATGTATTATATTCTGACATCATTAATTTCCTTTTGTTGGATTTACAGTTCCTAATTTCTGGACGATATCTGGATTTTTAGCAACAATTTGTACTGCCCGCTTATATTTTGACTGATCTTGAGGGCTTCTATTATCAACTCCACGTTGCTTCATCTGCTTTATGAATACGATAGCTTGTTGTATTTCAGACATTTTTCTAGACTCTTCATCTTTGGCTGCGTTTGAAGCATCTTGAGCATCTTGAGATTGACCGCCTGAAATACCGCCACCTTCATCTTGTGGGGCTTGTTGTTGACTTTGTTGTTCTTGTTGCATTTGCTCATTTTGAGCTACAACAGGATTTACCCAACGCGGATCTTGCGACTGATTTTCTTCATCAATTAGTGAATCTTGTTGTGCAATTTCATCTTCAGATTGCATCAAAATATTCTTTCTGACCCAATCGTGAGAATAATATTTTCCAGCCATATCTTGATAATCACGGGCTTGCGTAATTCTTTGCTGACGTATTTCAGATTCTTTCAATTCAGCGAAATAATTATCTTTCGCAAAATCAAAACGAATAAAGTTTTTAATATCATTCCAGTCATTAACAGTAGTAATATTTTTTAATACTAGTTGATGCCGCAACATTTCCATAAATAAATTTGAAAACCTCGAACGAAGCCTTACTATAAATCTTGAAAATTTTACTTCATCCCTAGTAATTTCAGTCGCCCTACCCAACGAAAATACTGAATCTGAATTTAATCTAGTTGTCGGAACGTTTAATGCTTGAAGGAATTTCTTTTGGAAATAGAGAACATCATCCATTTCCCCAAGATTTTGTCCACCAGGTAATGTAGTTACCTCAGTTCCGCGACCGCCTTCTCTACGTGGAAGCCAATAATCTTCAAGCATTGTCATAAATTTACGGTCGTCTCTAATTTGACCAGTTGCTGCATCATAAATTAAACGGTTTTTATGTTTAACCATAATATCCCGAACGTGTTGCTCGGCTTTCATTTTTGGTAAGTTACCAACATCAATATACCAAATTCTACGTTCTGGAGCGCGGGCTAAACGATAAATTACAAGAGCATCTTCTAGTGTTTTTAATTGATTTAAAGGTTTAATGGCTTTATGTAAATAAGAAAGAACCATTTGACCTTGATTATCCGTAATACCGGATACTATGTGGATAATAGAATCTTTTGCGACCTTTAAACCGCTTACTCCTCCACCACCTAGGTTTTTATTTCCTAAATGAAACCCTTTATCATTATAAATGTAATATTCATTTACAGTTTTTGAAATAGAAACTTCTGCTGGAGATGATGAACCTATTTCATTCTTTTTTGATTTTTGAACTTCCCTAATTTTACGTATTTTTCTGGGATCAATAAAACGAAGTTCTTTCAAGCCTTCTTGGGGATTTTTCTCGTCAATAATTGCATGATAATACAAACGCCCATCAATATACCATCTTCTAAAAATTTCATAAGCATATTTTTGAAAGCTGATAAGATTTAAACAATAATCAAATTCTTTACGAATAATATCTTTTGTTTTTGGATCTACTTTTAAATTGTCAAGGTTTATTGTGACTAATTTTTGTTCATCAATTGCAATTGTTTCGTTTACAATTTCATCAATTGCCGAATCACATTCAGCATTTAATGACATTTCCCTGTAGCGGGAAACTAATTCAGCCTCAGTTCGTACAGTTCCATCAAGATCTACATATGTGCCAAATGCGCCGCCTGTTGAAATTTCAACAGCGCCGTCGTCATCTACCTTTGGTGTAAAGGATTTATATTCTTCCTTTTCCTCAACCGGTTCAAAAAAACTGTAACCAAATAACTTCATTATTTTCTCCAAAATTAGGGGTGGAAATTTTCCACCCCGTTTATACATTATTTATAATTCAACTAAACTATTTACTGCCGTGGTTTTATCGCCATAAACATTAGTTCCGCCAGCCTTTTTAGCAGACTGTTCAACTTCAGGAACCCAAAGATCGTATGAAAAGGTAACACCAAATTCTTCAATTTGGTTTGCAGAACTCCAATCCAGACCAATAGGAGAAATCATAGTGGGGAAAGCCCCTTCTAATTTATATGAACGAATAATGCTTCCGTCTTTACCATATTGTTCGACTACTAGATCAACTTTATATTGTTCTTCATCAACTAACGAATCTCTCAAGTTTGAAACGTGACGGTTTAGTGAATTCGACCAGGCCTCAAATAATGCACGAACAGAAAAATCTTCGTCGTTGATTACGCTAACCGACCAATCTTGGAAATCCCTTTGTCCGGCAACTTTAATAGATCTTCCGAAATATGGAATTGGAACGGAAGAAACCATAGAACCTGGTAATTCTGCTGATTTACAGGTAAATTCAAATTTCTTTTTTGAATCTGGAGATAATGCAAGACCTTCAGGTGTATTTAGTGTGACCTTGAATAACGAAGGTCTTGCTCCACCGTACACTACGCCGTTTGCTTTAAAATTATTAATGTTAAACGCCATTAATTTTATTCCTTTAATGTTTATTAATATTTAGGGTTTCTGACATCAGGTGGAACCTAAAAATGTACATTTACCATTCACTTGATATTCCCTTTGATATTATCTCGGGGAATATTCAGATAGAACAGTTTACTAGAACTTACCAACAACTTCAGAGAACTGGACACCAGTTCCAACGGCCACAAAGTTTAATTGAATGAAGTTGATAGAACGCGCAGGTTTAATATAGATATCACCAACAAATTGGTTAGAATCAATAATAAACGGAGTGTTGTTAGTTTCGTCACAAACTACCAAGAAGTCGTAAATACCACGGCGGCCTTGGATGTTTCTTAGGTAAGGATTAATCAAGTTTTTAAACTGTGCTCTAGTAAACGCATCGTTAAATTCGAATAAGAAATATTGAGACGATTTAGAAATAGCCTTTTCCAGCGTAATAAACAATCTACGAACGTTAATTCTGTCGAATGCAGAAGGTTTAGCTTGTAGAGTTTTATCACCGAATAGAACAGTACCCTGACCTGGGAAAGAAACTACTGGGTTAACACCGTTAGGATATAGAATATCACGCTCTGCTTTTCTTGGGTTCCAAGCAAGCTTTACGAAATTCTTAATGTTACCACGGTTAAATCCAGCAGGCGACCACCAAGAATCGTTAGTTTGGTCAGTTCTAGCGCATAAACCAGCAATATCGCCATTTAAAGGAACCCAGCGATACACATCATTATATCTATCGTATTGATACTTATAACCCGAATCCATTACTGCATAAGAAGTATTTCTTACTGCACCTCTCCAGTTTTTAACAGAAGTAGCTTCGCGGCCAATATTATTAATTACAGCTGTTTTGTCAGGAGATACAAATCCAACACAATCTTTTCTGGCATCACAGATATTGTCAATAATATAATTTGCTAATTGATAATCAACAATAGTTTCGCCATTAACAACTGTACTACCTCCGACTGGCCTTCCTTGCATTACCAAAGAAATATCAATATCTTCAGCAGAAGCAAATAAATCATATGCATCGCCAAGGATAGAAAGTGTTGCATTTTCTTCATCCAATCCGTCAGAACCGAATCTAAAACGAGTATTTAATGAAGAAGCGCTAGATGATGAAGTTACATTCAACGCAGTATTTGAATAAGCCGTAGTTCTGTCATTAACTACCCATACATATTCTGAAGATTCGTTGATTAAATCAACATAATAATTTACTGTTCCGTTAGAATTCTTTGAATCAGTTGCTCTTGAAACGGCGGCAAATACTTCAAGGATTGTTCCTGGAGTTCCGGTGAAATCACCACCTTCGTCTACCACAACAACGTGCATTTCATCTTGAGCAGAAGTATTTCCGTTATACAAAACATAATCAGATTGCCCTGGAGCAGTATCTACTACATTAAAATACTCCCAGAACCTTGAAGCTGTATTAGAAGAATAGTTTTCATTTAATCTAAACGGATCTTGAATAGTAAATGTAACTTTCTTCATATCAGCAGTAAATGAGTGTTCTGTTCCCCCAGCGGCGGCAGTAACAGCAGAAACACCGTCTCTGGTTGAAGAAAGAATTAAACCAGAACTGTTTGAACTAATTACATAATAATTAGAACCAGAAGAAAGACCGCCAGTTGAGTCACCAGTTGTATTTGCATAAGTTACAATATCGCCAACTTGAAAAACTAAATCGCCGTTAATTGTATTTGCTAAGTTGTTTAAACTAATAAATCCATTCGTGGTATTCACAGCTCCATTCGAACCAGAACTTCCAAATACAACATTTGATGAAGTATCTTCGGCATATGATTTAGATTCTACTAAACAATATTGTTCCCTTGAAGTAAATGTTCCGGCTTTTAAGTAATCTTTAACTGCAATTGAAGTAAATGCTAAATTCGCGGCAGTGTTAGAAGCAGTATTAGAAACCACATAAACTTCAGAAGAACCTACAATAAATTCAATTCTGGCAGAAGCACCTAAATCCAAATCCTGCGTATAGCTATTTGCGTTATCACAAACAGAAACCCTTAAAGAATTTCCCATTTTACCAGGATATTTTGCAATATATAGAAGATCGCTATCGAAATTACCCTGTTTTGATTCAAATTCACCAACATTTCTTACAATCTGATGAACTAAGTTTGCAACAATAACTGCATCCGAATCAGCTTCAGCTCCTACTGCAGTATATGTAGCGTCTTTTCTGGCGAAACTTAATTCAGTAGTTCCTGCAGTACCAGTTATAGTTTGATTAAGAGTAATTGCTGATGAATTTGCAGAAATAATTTCATAATCTTCACCTGTTTGATCGCCGGAAATTACAGTAGTGTTAGAAGTTTGAGTAATATACATTCCCGGAACAACTTGACTTATATCAGCTGTTGTGGTTAGGATGTTATTACTTGTTCCGGTGAGCGTAAATTCAATTCCGCCCGGAGTGAAACCTGAAGTTTTACCAGCACGAGAAATCCATAATCTTTCGCCGTAATTTAAAAAATTCGATCCGGTAAAAAACGTTTCCGCATTTAAATTTGTTGGCTTTCCGAAGTATTGTGCCAGTTTATCTTGAGAGTCTACCAGTATTGTTTCTCCAATTGGTCCCCAACGAAATACACCCGCAAGAGCGCCATCTGTAGTGGCAACTGAAGGTACAATCGTAGTAAGATCAATTTCTCTAATTGAAACGCCTGGGCTTAATTGAAACGCCATATTTAGCTCCTATAATGAGGTAAGGAAATTAATTCTTTTTTGTTATTTATTAAAAAAGCTTTCTTAGTATTTCAAATTACCAATAACCATTATCGTCCCTTTCGTTTTCAAAATCGACCTGAGAAGCTGCCCAAAACCAATCATTTTCAACAAATTTCTCATACCTTTCATCCATAAATTCTTCCCTACCATTTTCAACAAAACCAAACGGGGATAAGTCTTGCTCAATTTGTTCTTCAGTTTTATCCCTTAACAAATTTAAGGTATTTATGTTTGTATAGTCTTTAAAATATTGTTGATCAGAAATCCAAGCAAATAACACTAAGCACATAACTAAGTCGTCATGTTTTCCAGGCTCAGCTTCGTAGGAATTTCCTTTTTTAGAAAAAGTAGATAATTCGTTAATAGTATGAAAATCGTTAATTATTAATTGATTTTGTTCAACTAACAGTTTTAACATAGAACAACCGGTAGATTTTACAATTTTAGTTGTTCGTATCCCCATGTCGGCGGTTTTTCCTCCAAAACCGCTAGTAATACGTTTTCCGCTTCTACCCGCATTTTCAGTAAATAAAACATGATCGTATCCAAAATCATAATGTAAAGAATTTGATACCTGTTCGCCAATATCATTAATTTCCACAAGAACAGATGCATTGTTATAATGTTTTGCAGTTCGATAAATTATATCAGCATAATCAATGGGGGTAACATTATTATTCCTATAGACACAAACTTCCTCATATGGCATTTTTGTAACATCAATTAACTGAAAGGCGGAATAGTCCAATCCTTTACCGCGAGAGACATCGCAGACTGTCATATAAACATGATCTTTTTCCGGTTCTTTATATTGTATCAAACCTTCTTGTTGAACCACTGGTGACTGGTGTACTAATTCTTTAAGTTTCCAACCAGCAATAAGCGTTCCGGAACTTCCTAGGAATTCGCACTCATATTCTTGATTGAACTTTTCTATATCAAAGTTCATACCAGAAAGAGTATCTTCTTTCCATTTATCATCACGACCAGGAACTTCTTTCCAGTTTACTTCAATGGCATTGTATCCATTACGTTTTTCTCTGGCGTTTACCCAAGTAGAATAAAAGTGATTTAGACCGTTTGGAGTAGAAACTAAAATAATTTTGGATTCAGTACCGGATGAAATTGTTGGATAAACGGATGTAAAAAATTCGTCCCAATTATCAATGTGGGCGGCTTCGTCAATAAACAAAAGATTAATTGTATATCCACGAATAGCACTGGCGGATGTTGCAGTTGCAATTACTCGACTATCATTTTCAAGCTCAAAGGAACCTTTGTTCCATTCTTTCATACCTTGTTGTAGCCACATAGGTAAATGTTGATATGCAAGCTGAACACGGCTCAGAATTTCTCTTGCGGTTTCGCCTTTGTTTGCCAATAAAGCAACAGTTTTTGCATCGTGGAATAGGATATACCAAAGAATAAAACCACAGGTAGTGGTCGATTTTCCAGCCTGCCTGGCAGTGGTTACAATCGTGTATCTATTTTCCCTAAATGAATTAATCATATTTTTCTGATAATCCCAAGGTTCAAATTTCTTTAAACCTTCGTTCAGGGTAATAATTTTCATATAATTTGAGACAAAATATACAGGGTCTTCAGAACATTTTAACCATTCTTCAATCAGTTCAGGTGTCCAATCAACCTTTTGATTGACCCTTTTAAGTAACATATTACCATTATAACCACGAGCATTTGTATAATCGGTAAAGTCAACTATCTCATTTTTCTTCGGATTGGTTTCCAAACTTTAGTTCCTTCACAATTTTCTGTAATTCTGCAGTCGAGCCAACAAATAAATTTTGAGTTACGTTCTTTGCATTTTCACCAACTGGAGCATCGGAATGATCAATTTTTCTGATTTTTTCTTGTAGATCTAATAATTCTTTATTGGCTGAAACTAACGTATCCATTAGTTTTGCTACAACTTCAAATGCTCTTGGATGTTGAGACTTTCCTGCTAATTCTGTAAGGGTTATTAATGCCTCTTTACCAGTTTCAATAACTCCATGCACGTTTGCACGGGCCATTTCAAAATCTTGACTTGCACTATTATCGTATATTTTATTTTTTAATTTATCAACAAATCCATTAGCAACTTCAATTTTTTCTTCAGGTGGAAGTCCTAGGGCCTTTCCAATAGGGTCTTTATCTTTTTTATTCTCATCACTCATTTAATAAATCTTCTTGATTATAAATTTGGGTAATATACCCGTAATCATCGTCAACATTAATTTCGGTATAAGCAACAGTATTATTAATATTCGAAGTTGGTTCTCCATTTGCAGTCAAACCAGGTTGAACAGTAATTTTTTCTGTTATTTCACTAACCCCAATTGCATCGTTAAGATCAGTATATTGCGGATCAGGTATATAAAAATTAACATTAACAAACTTAATAACACCAGATTGTTTTACTGGACCGTACAAATACCCTTTAAGGGTTAAATCCAATGTCCAAATAATAGCTCTTCTTTTTGTAAAATCTCCATCATAATTATCCGTAAAGGAAATATCCCTGAGAATTACAGGAATATCTTTAGTTTCTTCCATTTCTGGAATTAATTCAATTGTAGTTGTCCAATCGGGCGTAAAAAATGGTAACACTTGCTCAATAATTTTATTACCATCTTCAATTTGTTTTGCATAGATATAAACTTTAAAATCTATATTATATGGTACAGGATTATATTGATACTTATATTCATCATTAGAATTTTTAATTGTAGACCTTCCGATAGTTTTTAGTTTTCTATCGGCATCATAATACATTTTTCCCATTTCAAATGTAATTGCTGGTAATGGAATAGTTGCTGTTTGCCGGTCGATATTTGGGTCTTGAAGAACACGGGTCAACATCTTATCTTTTGGTGCGTACATAATAGGCACACGAATTAAGGAAGTTTCGTTTCCGTCAGAATCCGACCTTGTTATATGAATATTGTTAAAAAGAGTTCCAACAAGTATTACATATTTTCTTAATAAACTGTGATAAAATGGCGTACTAAACATCTTTACATTACCTCAAACCCAGATTGTAAAAGCATTTCATATTTATCTGTACCAGGAACTGCCATTTTTCTTGTTTCTCCATTTTTTAACCATTTTATTCCTTGTTTAGAAGCTTTTACCTTTGCCCTATGTATTGGATTATTCATGGCATTATTTTCTGACATTTTCTTTAAAGTTTCTTGCGAGTGTTTCGTGCCATAAGTACCGATTTTTTTCTCTTTGTGTAATCTTTTAGTATTTTCGCTTATCTTTTTTCTAGTTTCATCGGTCCTTGGATTTTCTTTATAATATTTTTTCATAGCCTTAGAAGTAGAAATAGATATTTTTTTCTTAGTTTCTTCTGATAAAACCTTTCCCTTTGCCCATTTGCCCATATTAGGATTGGATTTATGCGATTTAGAAATTTTTTGGCCCACCGTTAATCTAGAATTTTCTTCATTCCACCAATAATTATTATGTGTAGTAAATACTAAATTATAATATCTTTCCTTTTTATTTTCTGCTAATTGTAGCCATTTTTCTTCTAAACCCAGCAATAAAGATCTTTCATCTGTTTTTTCTATTATTTTTCTTTTAAAATCATCAGGCCTTCTTCGATACGCATTTCTCATTCTATTGGAAGAACAAATATACCCATCATGTTCCAAGCCCCAATGGGAACCAATATAGTACATATTCCTTTTACGATCATACCATATATAAACGAATCCATATTTTTCCATAATTACCTCCAAAATTTTATATAATTGTATTTATATAAAACGGTCGTTTCAGATAGTCCCTTCACTAAAAGGATCAATGGAAGAAAAATCAACAAAAAGATCTGATTGTTCTTGAATAATATCGTTTTCTTCATAATATTTAAAGTTATCCGCATCAGCCTCAAGTAAAATCAAATTACCGTTTTCGTCGAGAATAGGACCAAGGCTTTCATCGTTTAATGCAGAAGAATAGAGGTTTGTTCCGAATTTATCTTGTAAACTATCAATAGATTCAATACCGGTATCCATATTTTCACCGGAATACTCGAATAGCTCACAAGTCATTTCCCAAGTATATAATTTGCCCAAAGGATAAAACATTTCAAACTTATTTACATATTTAATTTGAAAACATTTATTATTTAATGGAAAATAGATCAAGTCGCCTTCCATCGGTCTTGGTAAATCTGCTAATTCAGCGTTTCCAACTTCATTATCAAAGCTTTTTCTTGCAACACTAAAAATAACTTGGTCATGAATTTCAATACCAAACTTAGACATAAAATCGCCATCGCCAGAAAATCCGTTAACAGATTTAATATACATTTCAACTGAATACGGCGTTTCGTAACTTGAATTATCATCCGAACCGTATAAAGAATCATAATTGTTTAAAACACGCGGTATATAATACATATCTTGTCCATAAATTTTAATGGATTCAATAATTAATTTCTCAAGCGTGTCTTGTTGAGTTGCTGAATTGTAATTGTTAAATAACGGATTAGTCGCCATACGTATCCTCTTGGCGTTTCGAAAGAACTATACCTTTCATTCCAACGTTTTTTCTTATATTTTTATCCTTTTCGTCTTGAGAAGCATATACATTTTCATTTTTACCGACTTCAGTTCCATCTTCATGAGAAACTTTTAATTCCGGATCTTCTCTAAAACGATCCCACATTTTTTTAGCTCCCGGGGAATGACCAGTGGCTGCAAATTCATAACCATGATCCTTCACCATACTCGAATAAACTTGGCCCATCCTAACTGGAGAATTACTTCTACCGTGGGCACTCAAATATTTTAATCTAGTATTCCCTTCGGGGGTTTTAGTTTGCTCAACTGAATGAATGACGTGGTGTATTAAATTATCTTGCGGACTCCAAGTAAAATGCGTTGTACCACTTTTATATAAATGCAAATCCCCAACTTCTCCGACTTTTTCTGCATCTTTTTTAAATGTAGTTGGTGAGGCATATTTTTTATCGGTTGTGACTGATCCTTCCTTAGAACCCTGACCGATTCTATTTAGCCACACTTCATTAAGTTGAAAGTCCTTGAACGATATCATCCAATCATATCCGTAAGGGGTAAACTATAACTAGTAATCATTTCTTGTTCCATCGCAAGTTTTTCTTGATGCCCTTCATCATAAATTTGTTGTCCGTTAAAGGTAACGCCACCAGGCATTTGCATTCCCGAAAACTTCTTTAGGTTAGACCCCCATTGTTCTTTAATAATAGCAGTTGTATATTTTATTAACCAACGGTCAGCCCACATATCAGTGTATGTATCGGGGTCAATTACTTCATATGCCTCAATAATTAAATATTGGCCTGTTTGAAGTCTATCCCAATCCATATCAATATGTAATTTATTTCTATGGCGATTATACCTTATTGGTTGTTTTCCGACTAACATATATTCCAAAAACTGAATATGACGCATAGCCGAATAATAAGGAACCATAGATACGGATGTTAAAGTATACAAATCGTTTAATGCAATTTGATAACGAATATTAAATATATTATTCGCGCCAATAGAAGAACCGATATCAAACATTCTAATGACACCATTAATATTTTCTGGCATTGTTATATAGCCATTAGTTTTGTCGTCATCAGTTATTTGATATTTGTAATAAATTTTTGAAGAACCGTCAAAATGATAGTCTGCGTAATATTTAATTGCTTCATCAATCCTATCTTCAACTTGTTCGTCAGTCACATCAATGTCAATAGCCCCCTTCCCCAAGGAACGAAGGCAATATTCTTTAAATTCAGTTCTCGTAGTAGGTTTCGCCATTATCTTGTCTTTCTTTCCAAATATTTGTTATTTTCTCTTGACCGCGAGTCCAAGCAGAAACACCAATAATAGCGCCCATTGCTAAATGGTAAAATCCAGAAGCATTAAGAGTTATGGGTTGCCATTGAACATAAACTTGATCTGTTGACGCATAAAAAGCCATAGTTACCATTGGAAAAATAATAAAATCAAAAAGGCATACCAAAAGATACTGATATGCCATAGCAGGTCTCCAATAATGTTTTATCCAACTTGCTTCTAATACTTCTTCAGTATTATCACTTTTATAGACTTCCGTCTCCCGTTTTTGATATTTAGGTTGCTTTAACATTACACTCCGATTACTAAGAAGTAAACGTCTCCATTGGCGCCAGAAGTAGCTGAGAATGTAGTAGTATTGGAACCAGTAACATAAACTGTTGTGCTGGATTTGGTTGTCAATTGAACCTGATACGGCGCAGCGGTCAAAGAAGTTGGTAATGTAATAACAGAACCAGTGGAAAGGATATTAGCAACTCCCCATTGCATAGTAAGGCCATTTGGCATTTTACTGTGACCATTAGCAGCAACTGAAGGTGTTCCGATAGTTAGTGAATTAGTTACATTGGCAGAATAGGTTTTAATATTTCCTGATACGTTCGCAGTTCCGCTGATAACCGTATTACCCAAATTCGCAGCAGTTGTTACGTTTAATGTACTTGTCACCGAAACGTTTGCGGCTGTTACTAGCAACGCAGAAGTTATTGCCGTTGTATTAATCGTTAGTGCTTGTGTTGATGAATTACCACTAATGATAATTTGATTATTTGGGTAAACATCAAGTTTAGGTCCAAATGTATTACCGGTTCTTATTGTTAATGTGGTAGTTCCGTTGGCGCTATCAATTGTTTTTACAGATAAAGTAGACATTATACGATTACCACCCTTGCCCCAGATTGAATTGTGAGAGTTGCTCCATTAGCAACCGAAATTGGACCAACGGCGTAAGTATTTTCTCCGGCCAAAATAGTTACATTGGCAGTCAATGTGTTGGAATTAAGTCTGTAAATATTACCTATATTATTGGCAACACCGATTGTTCCCAAATTACCTTTATAGTAACCAGTGCCACCAAGAGTCTGAATTCCGCCAACATAAAAACCAGAAGTATTTGCTGTTACGTTTGCGCCAAGATTGAAAGCACCGAAGTTTGTGCCAATTCCTTGGAACGTAATATTTCCGGCAACGGTATAATCGCCAGAAGTATTTAAATATGTTGCAGCGGCCGAACCACCGAGATTGTCGGCATTATTAGCAGTGTTTGCATTAATTGCAGTATTTGCTTCTCCGTAGAAGAACGTGCTATTTGCAACTGGATTTGTGCTATAATAAATTGCAGTTGTGTTGATGACCCAGGTACCGCTTTCAACCTGAAGTCCATTCTTTACAACAAAATCTTTATCTGACATGGTTCCCTATCCCCGATGTTTCTTTTATGTATTTATATTAATAGGTAATACTACCATTGCCGGTGAATTTATAAATGTGCCATGATCCACTAGTGGTATATACCGGAGATCCAGTCGTTGATGCTGCTGCAATTAAAGCTCTAACGATAACGACACCGGAACCACCGGAGCCACCATTATAACTAGACCCGGCGCCACCACCGCCACCGCCACCGAGGCCATTAGTACCAGAACTACCGTTACCGCTACTTGTTGCAGAACCGTTACCGCCACCACCAGAACCACCGGAGCCACCATTTGCGCCGCCGCCGCCGCCAGCATATGTTATAGCCGAACCTGTTATAGAACTAGATAATCCATTACCACCGTTAGAATTATTTGCATTTTGTCCTGCCGAACCGGCACCACCGCCGCCAGTACGATAATACGAATTGCCGCCCCCGCCGTAATTACCTTGACCAGCGGTCGGTGTGCCGCCTGTTGGGCGGGAGTTACTCCCGCCGCCGGAACCTCCAGAACCACCATATTGGTATGTAGCGTAAGCACCACGGCCACCACCAATAGCAGTGAATCCAAAAGCTTCGGAATTTCCGCCATTAGTACCAGAATATCCACCGACCCCACCAGCACCAACTGTTATACTATATGTGGTCTTTTTAAAGATTTCGAAATTTGTATCCTGTAGTAATCCGCCAGCGCCGCCGCCACAACCAACGTTACCGCTACCAGCGCCGCCGCCAGCGACAAGTAAATAATCAATTAAAACTGGAGCAGGACCATAACTATTGCCAACAAACGCGGATAAAATACCAGTCATTAGCTAATATTTCCTGATACAATACAATACGTACTATTCGCAAAGAAAATATTTGCCAATCCGCGAGTGGCCAACGTTGCGGTATTACCAGCCTTTGCGGTATTATCTCCTGCAATATAAGCAGTTGTTGTCGATAATGTTATTGTGACATCTCCAGTTGTGTCATTAACCAATATAACCACATCACCATCACTAAATGTTGCGTCCGGAACAGTAATGCTACCTCCTGAACCAATCATGATATGTTTACTTTTATCGGCAGTGGTTAACTGGTAAGAAGTTGTTTTGCTGGAACCTGAAATTGGGATATTTTTATATCCAACACTAATTCCATTTGTCTGTAGATCGCCCGTAAAATCTGCCGTTGTATCTGCATATTTCGCAATCGTGGATGCAGTTTTTGATGCTGTTACGGCTCCATTAGCAAGTTTTGCCTCAGTAACAGTTCCATCAGCTGGAGTTACGCTTGTGATAGATGCGCCGTTACCAGATAATGTCGTTGCACTAACAGATGCGGCACTAACAGATGTGGCATTAACACTATTATTAACAGTGATAGAATCTAATACATCGACTGTTGTTACTTCTAAGCTACTCATTATTCTACTTCCTCCGGCCAATTATGGATAGTTGGGGGAGCCCCATCAACCGATTCGAACAGGGCCATAAATTCCTGTAAGTTCGCGGCACCGTTTATTGCTAATTCGATGTTTGTGCATGATTGTAAAATTGCACTCCTATAATCTGAAATATATACAGGAATTTCCACAGCCCTGTCTAATTTCCTCAAAACATACCAATCAGTTTTTTCTAACATATCATTGGCAGTTTTCTTGGTTTTCTTTATCCACTCACTTCTCAATCCTATGGATATAATTTGGTTTCCATCTAAATCCAGAATAGGATCTCCATTCTCATCGACTTGTGCAACATCTTCCAGCAATTTGGGAACTCCAGCTGAATAATAGAATCGTTTATCAACTGGTGGTTCAACGGCAGGTTCAAACCAAACTAATCCCATCCCGGTTTTATATGTGTATGACCAAATATTCCAATTAGAAGGGTGAGTAATCCCATTATCATCAGTCCAAGGTTTACCTGGTTTAATTATATTTCCGTTGTATTTCCAAGGCATGTTTATACTCCTAAACTATATTTAAATGGGTGTTCGGCAAATGCCATGAAGAAGTAAGTATACGCCGCATTCATCCCGGTATTACTGCGAAACTTAAATCCGTTTGATAAAATATCAACATAGTCGGTTGTGTCCTCAACAGCAGTTGTTTCAGCACGAAATCTGTCGTTATCTGGGTTATATCCATCTCTTTTATTGTCTACTATAGACCAACTACCAGCACCGCTTGCTGGTTTAGACATAATCCAAGCAGGTCTAAATCCAGTGTAAACGAAAGTACCATCAGCAGAAGCATTACCAACATAAGACCCAAATTTGGAGAACCCTTCTTTTTCCGCAAATACCCAAGCAACATAATTATCACCATTGGCCCCTTGGCCTGACGCTGCATTGTGATCGAAAGTGGTTGATGTCAAAGCCCTAGAACTTGAACCAAAAGCATTTGTCAAATTAAGGTCGGCATAATCTGTTGAACCATCAACGGCGTTTGTGTAACTCCGCCAATTTGTAGTTGCCGTGGTTCTATTCTTAATTATTACAAATTTTGGCGTTACTCCAAGACCATGGGCAATGGTCTTTTCTGTGCCATCCCCAGTATATGTGTAAATTCCAATACCAGCTTCCGTGTTTACTGTTGCTCCCGTTGGATTTCGAGTACCACCATCAAGTCCTGCTGCACTGGCAGTGGCATATCCTATACCGTCAACATTAAACGTGTTACTAGAACCACCCAATTTCCAATTCCACGCAACATAACTTTCGCCAGAAGCATTGAAAGAGTCTTGTGTTCCTAATGTAAATCCATCAGCATCAAATGATTGCAAGTATGTAGAATCAACAGATTCTCCCCAATCACCATTGGTAGACAAAGACCTAGTAGCCCCTCGAACAGTATCAGTTAAACGATGATATCTAGTGTTAGGTCCACGAGCCTTAATCCAAGTAAAATCAGGAGAGAAACCAACGCCAGTGATTGCATGAGCATCTGTTCCGTTTCCGTCATACAGGACAGAATTAAATGCGTCTAACGGGGATGCGCCTTGCGCTGGATCGAAAGTTGGTGCTGGTAGATTGGCTGAACAAAGAGCCTTAAAACCAGCTGGAGGCGTATAGAAAAATGATCCATAACCATTTTCATCCGGTGCTCCAACATAGTTGGCATAGTCTGTTAGTGAAGTATAAACACCATCAAACGTACTATCCTGACCAAAGTTTAAATACCCATTTCCAGTGTAATATGTACCAAGTGCCGGTGACCATTCCTTATCCAAAGCACTACCAGAAACTGCAACACCCTGACTGACTCCATTGACATAAAACGTGAGAGTTTTTGTTGCGGAATCTAAATCAAGAGCAACACCTATAACGGAAGCATTATTATATCTACTACCATAAGAAGAACTGCTGTTGTTATTCCAAAGAGACCCAGTAGTTCCATTATCAAAGTATCCATAACTCGTTGCACTATATCCAGGGAACTTATTTGAATAGAAATTGGCCTGTAATTCATCAGTGGTTACAATACCAGGCATCGCATATGTCGAAGTAAAGGTAAGGTTGAACAATGCATATTCCCAATACCACTTACCTGAAGAAACCGCAAACGTACTTGACCCCGATCTCCATTGTCCAGAAGTTGAATGTTGTTGTCTTAGATTGCCGGCGAGTAGGGCATTTACAGATTTTAAAGGATTTAATGTGGCGAAATTGTTAGTCGGACTATCAGGTACTTGATCGCTAGTCGCGATACCACTTGGAGTAAAATTATTTGAACCGGCTGCATCATAGCCTAGTGTAGTCGCGCTTGTACCGTCTGCGAAGTCTAGATAATGGCCATTGTTACCATAAGATCCCGCATATGTTTTTGCTATCCATACACCATTTTTAAATTCACCAAACGAAGTATGATCCAATGCATAACCATCAATTAAATACGTTTCGGTGATATACCCATCAAAAGCATCGGCTGGAGGGTTGTTCCAATAACTCCCTAGATAGTGCGAAGCAGTAGTGTTTATTGGGGTAGTCGTAAAAGTGCCACTATAGCTGGTTGCCTGTTGAATTCCATTCACATAAATCTTTGTCTTGCTACCATCAGCTAAACTACCGTCAACGGAGACCACAATGTGATACCAGCCAGCCGCATCCCGAAACATGGCGGTAGTCTTGTAATAGTATATTGCCCCATTGTTTCCATAAAATGTAATGGTATCGTAACCATATGTGGCGTTATACGAAAAGAAAATGTCTGTTCTATTGGTACTTCCAGTGCTAGCACAGAACAACCACTGAAAATCCGAAAGTTTAGGGTCGCATTTTTTTACCCATCCACTCCAGGTCCACTTTTGATTGTTACCCACAACACCAGTTCTAGATAGATAGGAAGTGGAACCATCAAATCTTAAAGAATTATCAATAGTTTTTGAGTAAAATCCGGACGAACTGGAAGATGTCGAAGCCATCCATTGTGAAGTACCAAAAGGACCACTCATTTTATATCTCCTTTATGAGTATGCCAGATAAGGTGTACCCAATAAAATTCTACCAGAAGCAATAACTTTATATGGAACCAAATCAGTTGTGGATGCAGCAGTTGATAGGGTAATACCGGTATTACCTGGCGTTTCATAATCCGTGCCAAGTGAAACTGTTCTACTTCCCGTGGCATCTTGAATGAATACAATCACACCAGATTGACCAACTTGTTCAGTTGTTGGATTGACCAATGTTACGTTTCCAGTCAACGTAAGTTTAAAATCTTGATATGATGAAAAATCTAATGTAGTGTTGCCAGATACGGTTGTATTTGCATACATTGCCGCAATTGCAGTATCGACGGATATTGATGCAACAGTTATATTTGCGGTACTTGCTATTTTTGCTGCCGTTACTGCGCCATCTGCGATCTTTGCTTGTGTTACTGCGCTATCGACTATTTTTCCAGTTGATATAGTGTTGTCTTGCACAGTGTGAAGTCCTAGTGCTTTGCCTTGATAGACAACATAAATCGAATCAGAACTCTGAACTGCACTAGTAAACACTATGGAGGTATCTGATGCAGTATAAGCAACACCAGGCTCTTGTCTAACGTTATTCACGAATACTTCAATATCGTTTGAACCAACAACTGGATTGGTTAGAGTATACGAAGTACCACCATCACCAGTTATGGTCTGTTTTGATAAAGTATGAAAAGTATTGTCTGGTGTGTATCCTAAAAATGGCATACTTATTATCCTATTAAATATCCGCCAAAATATGCAATATGTATGTCTGTGTCACTATTATTTGCATCCTTAAATGTGCCCCTAACTGTGTCATTGGCTGATAGCTGTATAGTCGCCATTGCGATAGCAGAACCGTAAGTAGTTGGTACGTAGTTTAGAGCTTGTGATATTAAAGTTGCATTTTTATATAATTTAACATAACCACTGCTAGTGCCAATGCCATTTCTTGTAACATCTACATACATAAGATATAAACCATCTATGGGCGCAGTGAATAGCAAAGTAGTGTTGCTAAAATGATTTCCGTTATTTAGATGTATGGTCCTTGTACCAGACACTGCATCAACTTCGGCATTTACTCCTACTGCATATGAACCGGCATAAACATGAAATGCTGGGGTATATGGTTTTGTAATATATCCATTGGAATCAATCACCAAAGAAGTATTACTAGCATTATCATCAATGCCAGTGGTTGCAAAATTTGATATAGTCTTTCCAGACAAATCTAATGTAGAATTTAATTTATCTGCTGTAACTGCACCACTGGCAATCTTAGTAGTTGTGACCGACCCATCAGTAGGGACTGTGGCATTTCCAACTTCACCCATTCCAATCACAAAATCAATCACATCCGCCCCTGTAACTGCTTCTGAGAATGTTATTGTCGATCCGTCAATACTGAATGATGATCCTGGTGCCTGTACTACACCATTAACAGATACCATCAATCGTTCGGCTTGACCTGGATAAAATGGCGCCGAATTATATAAAAGTGAATATGAGGTATTACCATCAGGTGTGATGGTATCTAAACTTTTAAATACACCTGATAATGGTTGTTGACCTATAAATGGCATAGTTTATACCGGTGTTTCTATTTCTGCATTTACCTGAGCTGATGTTTTGACCCATCCTCTCGCAAATGCATCGGCAACAATTTCTTCTCTAGTTGTGGGTATTTGAACACCTTCATCGAGTGCTTTTGAAGTATATAATTGCACTATTTCATCAATTGCAATTCTTGCTCGGTTCTTTACAGCATTATCCGACCAATCTTCTGGTGATAATGCTGCATATTCCATCGCACTATATTCTGTGTCTGTGATTTCAATTGTAATTGTTGTCATTGTTTATTTCCTTTTGAATTTATTGGGTTAGCCGACTAGGAAGCCACTAAACGATGATTGAGAATCTATACTCCAAGCGTCGTCAGAATGTGACATGGCTCTAACATCCATAGTATCATTTGCGTACATATAGATTGTCCAACTACTTTGAACGGAATCGTAACTACCACTTTCTTGGTTAATCCAGTATAAACCAGGTACTAAAGTGCTGTTGTAGTACGGTCTAATAAGATGATATGTACCTGCAATTTCATCCCAACGTAGATTAGTGTTGAACTGATATACACCATTAACAGGCGCAGTGAAAACACCAGTAGAAGGATTAAGACATCCTCCTATATTATGGTAAACAACAGAGTCAAAAGACACTCGGTTATATGTTACAGTATTGTTGAATGCTTGATCTGCCGCTGACGCAAGAAAGCTAGGTTGATACGGCATAGTGACATACCCGTTAGAATCAATCATCAAAGAAGTACTACTAGCATTATCATCAATACCAGTAGTCGCAAAATTTGTTATAGTCTTTCCAGACAAATCTAATGATGTATCTAAACTATCTGATAATATTTTAGAAATCGTCATTATGTTTTCTCCATCACACCTAGTACAACATCAATAGATGAATTTGCACCAGCCTTAACATTAAGAGAATCTAAACTTTCTAGAATATATTTCTGACCAGCAAGTGTTTCTAATGTAGTATGTGCTGGAATTTCAACAGCATCTAACAATTGAAATGTAGCTGCAGCCGAATTATCTTCAAACTGTACAGTAGCGCTAACAACGTTGTCTGTCTTATTAGCAATTGCTAATCCAAGTATAACAACTTCACTTGATATAGGAGCCGCATAAAGTTCTTGATATGTAGTTGTTGCTTCTATTGACGAATTTTTAAAACTATTAGCCATTTTTTACCCCAATGCTATTGATAATGCTGTTGCTTCGTCCGCAACTTGGGTTGTAGTTGCAACGCTAACGCTATTAATTGTAATATTTGAGCTAACAGCGACGCTATTAGATATCATAATTTCAGCGTTGACAGTTTGTATGCTTAAATTAGTTACCTGTAAAGTGCTCATGGTTCCCTTTCCCCTTAGACTTGTTTTTATTATTTAGTTATTTCTGGGGTTAAGGTGATTATACCTTCCCGAATTCTTGTTATATTATCGGAGCCATCATTAATTTCAACATCATACAAATAACGCCTAGCTTCTATTGGAGAAGTTTGAGCCGGAGTTGTGGATATAGTAACATACCCGCCAGTATCAACTGCTGTCGTGAAGGATAAAGTCACGGTATTGGAAGTAAACTCTCTGCGCATTTGAGAATTTGCTGTATATCCAGACAAATTCATAAGATCGCCATTTGAATCTTTTACCGAAAATGTTTTTGAATATGTGGTTCCCTGAGGAATTACTAGATCTTCTTTAATAACTGACATTATTCCATATTAACCCTTGAGAATGAAACCGTGGAACCTGTTGTGGATGGGGTGACTGAAAGAACAACATTGGCCCCAGAAATACTACCAGAAAATACGCCAAGGACAGTATTTGAAGTCACAATACCATATTCTGTGGCAAAGGCTTGGCCAGATACCGAACTGTTCCCAGTGTGAACTACCAAAACTTTTGAAAGTTGATAACCATTTGCTGTAGTATCTGTAATATGTAATAGATATTCGGCAGCTTTATATGTGGATGCGTCAAATTGATCAACGGTCTGGAGAGATGTTCCATTAGTAATTACCGTTCCAGTATCAAATGCAGATACCTCCGACCATTGACCATTTGCATTTAGATAATGTTTAGTGGAAGCCGCCTGTACCGTATTTGGTTGGATGATCTCAATATTTTCAGTAGAATTGCCAACTAAAACAGTATTGGACCAAAATTGACCGCTAATCGCAGCATTACCAACAGCTGTATTTGAATCAGTGGTAACTGTATAAGTTGACATGGCATTAGCCACATCATTTACTCTATTAATTAAATACTCGAACGTATTTGTGTTTGAAACTTGAGCTACTGTAATTGTCATTTATAATTTCTCTACTAATTTAGATAACATATTTTTGATATCAGAGATATCATTTTTCATATTATCAACTTCTTCTTTTAATGTATTTATTTCATTTTGTTTTTGTTTTTTTAGTTTGTAGGCCGACAAAGCACTATTATTTGTGTTTAATAGTGCTTTGTTTGTATTATCCCTACCAATATCAGAAACTTCAGTTTGTACTAAATCCATAACATTAAACCTGCAATGCAATCACTCTTAAATCAGCAACCCTTGGCGGAATAGCAGAATCAGTTCCAGCCAATCCAATTTTTACCTGGAATTGTTTAAACCCATTATATACTTCACCGCCTAGTGTATGCGCTTCAGGTTCGGCGTCTGTTCTAAAATCAGTAATATCAATTGTAGAACCTACATAAGAAGCTTTCAGAGTAACAGCCGTACTATTAACAGTATCCACATAATAAGCAGTATTCGCTTCTAGAGGCGTCAATGGAGTACCACCATCTGGGACCATATAATAAACTTGTTGGTTTGCAGTAAAAATAGTATTCGCGTCTGTGATAAAAATAGCATTATTTACAACATCAAACCCAGTTGTATTTGCGACAATAGGCGTGGCGTTTCTTACATATTGGAACACTCCATTAGAATTTTTATATTCGTCAGGAATATCACACACATATTCAATAAAGTCATAATCATTGGCAGTAGAAGAATACACATTTGATCTTGGTGTTAATTCTATCCAATTTTGGAGATCAAGTAATTCATTATCTTCTTCTGTTCTAAATCTACCCCAAACTTTAACATCACTATTTACTGGCTTGTACCCTGAGTAACTTACATATAAATCTTCGGCGTCTTGACCATCAGCCAAAGTAACAGGAAGCGAAATATATCTATTTAACAGGCTGCCACCAGAAGGTTCTGTTTCGCCAGTAAAGTCATTATTCAAAAGGTTATGAACAAACACGCCCTGCGAACGGTTGATATTTAATACAGGCGAAACATATTCAGATTCAGTAATAAGTATAACATTAGTATTCAAAGAATAATTGTTACTACTACCAAATCTAGAAAGTTCGTCAGAATATGATAATAACTCGCATTCTTTTCTATAATTATAATTCTCATTAGGAATAATAGAAGAATAATCAGAGAAAGTATTAGAAGTATATAAAACTTTAGATCCAAACAAAGCAAATGTTTTTTCAAAGGTTAAATGATAAGCATTTAAATTTTGCACAGAATATTTATACGTATCATAAGATGCAATTGTATTAGTATTATTGGAAGAAATTCCGCGAATTACTGTATTAGGTTTAAACAATCCGTTCGTATGGTCAATGATCATAAAATTATTAGTAGAATCATATTTTCTGACAACACCAATACCATATTCAATTAGATTAATACTACCAGTAATTGATTTGTCAGTAGAACCCGAATCAGAAATAGTATATGTTTCATTTAATTCAAAACCAACATTATCAGTGTAGTATTTTGAACTAATAATTTGAGTGACATTAGCAGTAACGCCTGAAGTTGTGCCTGTAATAATATCTCCTACAACAATATTATTAGAGCCAAATGTTACTTCAGAAAGAGACAAAAACTCATCTGTTTTGACTAATTCACCGCTTTGGAAAGTATTAGCTGAATCAGAAAGGTTTAGCATTTCAACACGACTATTGCCGATATTTACATTAGCCTCTCCGACAGTAAAACTTGCTCTGTTAAATACAACTTTAAGGTCAACATCTGGTACCATATCCCAGTTTCTGTTATTATTCGTAGTAAACAAATTACCATTTAATTTTCTTGTAGTATATTGTTTACCAGTTATAATATCAGTTTCGCCCAATCTAGCGATCCAAGAATAATAATTTGGATTTACACCTTCTGTATGGATAAGAAAGGCATATTCCTGATCATTCATCAAAAATACTGGTGATGGGAAAGTTACTCTAAATTTGTTATCTTCTTCTGTATTTAGATCACCATCCCACAAAGGAACATCTTCAGATTTGTACCAAACTTCAGAACCTGGAACTTGAGTGCCAGAAATTTGACCTGAAGAATCCATCGTTCTGATTTCAAACCAAATACCAAGCGTTGGGTCTTTGGCTTGCAACCATATATCAGTAGAAGTTAAGAAGATACCATCTTCTCCAGCAGGAGCTTCTATTTTGAAAGAATACGCTAAGCAAGATTCAGGCCACCTATCGGGGGCGTTTGCGCGGCGCTGTTCCGCAGGGCTGAGTCGTCTATCCTCAGCAGACGTGCTTCTTGGTGGCGGGTAAACGATTCTTCTTCTAACAGTATCAGATCCAAAACTACGCGAAACTCCATAATTTTTTTGATACAATGGCTTATCTTGCACAATTGCAATTGTTGTAGAAAGAATTGTATTTTGTTTTGGTGCAGTAAGTCCATTTGCAACAAAATAACTTACAGAATAAGAAGATGAATCGTCGGTCGAATTCGTAGGCGAATCAGTGATGACAATTTCTTTTGTACCTGTTCTGAACCTTTTACCAGTTTCTGGCAATCGTAAATAAGCTACTAATGTTCCATTTTCGTCGGAGCGCAGTTCCGAACCTTCAGATTTTAACAAAATAGTTGAAGGGTCAATTATTTCATTAAGAGTACCTGGTCTAACTGGATCGATCACGTAAGGATTAAGTGGTCGTTGACTTTGAAGATTGTATGTGCCTTCATATAATCTTATTGGCGGGTAAACACAAATAACAGGATCTACGCCAGCGCCGCCTGGACCAGAATTTTCATAATCTACGGGTGTAGTGTATTCATTCATGTCTTCATTATCAAAGAAAACATAAAATCTGGTATTAGGCTTAAGATGTTCTGCAAGAATTTTAATTGTCTGTGGCCTGATATAAGTTTTAATATCTACATCGGTTACAAATTCTCCAAGCTCCTCAGAAACTTTAGTATTTGTAATTGTAGTTTTTGTACCAGAACGGTCGTTATAATAATTTTCTCTCAACTCATAAGTTTGTTTCGCGCCTGAGCTCCAAACAGTTTTTGGTTTAAAATATTTGTTTGCTTGCGCTCTTGTTGCAACATTATAAACATTTCTATTACCATTGGCGGAAGTTACAATTACAGTATATCCTGTAACATTTTTTCTCCAAGAATCCCAGACAGTTGAAGAAGTAGATCCTAATGTTTTTGATGGGTCTGAAATATCAATTACTTTATCTACTGTGCTTGTATCGACCCAATTATCTGTACTTGGTTCTAACTTTGTAACACCGACAAATCTATAAGAAGATTTTTCAATATTTCTTGTAGTTGTAACATTTTTAATCTCCATTAATTTCTTTTCAGAATATGGGAGAGTAATAATATCGCCAGTAACTTGATAATTTGAAGAAGTTTCTTCGTCTAATTCATATTTAAATGCTTCAGTTTCGAAAAATGGTCTAATAGAACCTTCTTCTGTATCAACACTAATTCTATAATCAATATTATCTGTGTCGCCTAGAGCATGAGAAGAAAAGTTATCTACAAAGAAACCATTTTTAAAACGGTCTAAACCATTTTCGTCAATAATTTTTAAGTCTAATGCACTTTTTTCTAACAGATTCAATGCGTTATAATATTCTAAATTATTAACTTTTTGGTTAATAACACCAATTTCTTTCATAGTAAATCGTTTAGGAGCTACTTTTTCTGTTATAACTGAAGCGCCTGTTTGACCAATATTTCTGGCCAATGTTTCAGAAATTGATGGATAAGGAGGAATATAGACTTTTGAGAGAGTCATAGAATTGCCAGTTTTTACTGGACTTACTGGATCTTCCGCAGGAGTACCAGTAATTGAAGAGATAAGCCCTTCTCTATTGATAGTAATTAAATCTCTTCTAGCCAGGTAATAAGAATAATCAACATTAATATCGCTATCAATTGAAGCAATTCTTAAACCATTTGTATCAGTTCTGAAATTATCTGTAATCGCAGGATTGACTGTGGCGCTACCAACTGTTACAGATGATACCGCTGTATTAGATTTATATGGCCTATAGTCTAATACATTTCTTAAATCATAATTACCATACTTAGGAATTTCGTATGTGAAAATAGTAGTATTTGAAGATGCTGTATCATCTACCGGATACGAATCAACAGAAAAATAACCATAGCCGCTAGAAAAATCTGGTTCAAAATGCTCCAACTCTACCAATAAATGTTTATTAGTAAGATCTAAACTACCAGTATGAATGATTGAACCATGGTCGTAGAAATTATTTTTCTGTCCATTATTATAATTAAATGATGATGTTACATCTGTACCTTGCGACGCAGTAGTAAAATCACTAGTGTCCATTCTTACAGAGACTACATTAAATACATCAGGGATACCTAAATTATAAGGACCGACTGAATTTGCTACGTTATTTGATGTATTAATTTTTACATATCTTGCAGATCTTAATTTTTTCTTAACTTCTGCTGCAACATTTCTAATTACTCTATATGTCACCTGAGTATCGATACTACCGATTGTGCCAGTACTATATTCTTTTAGATCAATAATTAAAGAGCCAGAAGAAACATTTGCAGTTCTTGTAACGCCAGAAGAACCATTGGCAGTTAAGTCAAGAATATCGCCTGTTCTGATAGCTTTAGAAAAAGTATTACCAGTTAATGTACTTTCGGCCAAATTACTTTTTAACGTAAGAGAAGTACTGTTTGTTACAGCATTAATGTAATATTGTGAACCACTTCCTTCAAATACTAATCTAGTACCTGGTATTAATTTATCAAAATTAGTCGCAGTTCCTGTAACAATATTATTTCCATTGTCAACTGCCACAGTACCTTCAAGAACAAAATCGACATCTTGAGAAGCCGAAACAATTAATTCTCTTTTTTCTGCAGCAGATAAATTTCCTGACGAATAAGATAAAGATTCACCAGAAGTAGAAACAGTCGTTGACAATGATTCCGCTGCATCTAGATTAGCAGATAACGTTTCTGATCTATTAAAGCTAAAAGTAGTGCCAACAGCTCCAGTATTACTTCTTACTGTTCTTACATAATCTTTACCAATTGGGAACAATAATGTATTAGTATTTGTTTCTTTAATAACAGCTTTGCCGTCTGACAATACAATATCTGCAAAGAAATAATTTGGAGAAGTTGTATACGCAATGGATTTCGCTTCTGATAAAGTTCTACCAGCGTTCATTTTGTGGTCAAATAGATATGCGCGCATCTGCGCAGACGGTTGACCTAATGTACCAGATTGGTATACTAAAGATTTTAATTTAGCTGTACCAATTTTATTTCCAGTAGGAGATACTGAGCCTTTTACGTCATTTGTTACTCTTGTTTCTGCTGCATCATAAAGGTCTACTGTGATAGCTTTATCGTGCTGCAGCGAACCTACAATTTCTTTAATGAAAAAATAGCCACCAGATCTAGCATTTACCAATTGATTATCAACATATTTAAAATTGGTTGATTTTGGAACAATAACATGAGTAGTGGTTAATTTATTAATTTCATAACCTTTGACGAAGGCTAAACCTGGGAGAACATCTACAGATAAAAATTCAGAATTCCCGCCTTGAGCAGTAGTTAATAACCCTTCATTTTCTCCTGTATCTAGATATTCTCTTGTTCTTAAATCAAACCCTTTAACATAATAATCACCAGATTCGTCATAGGTTCTTTTAGCTAATTCGTCATAAATTATTGAATATTCTGTTCTTTCTTTTCTAAGGGTAATTGCGCCATTGTCCATAGAAAACAAAGGAATAAATGTTTCTTCGTCAAAATCTCCATCTAGAACGATTTTAGACAACCCTGTTTCAATAGCGTATCTATGCGCACCCGGCGCATTTTCGTTTGGTGAACCAAGCGCATTATCCAAAAGAGTAACGTCAGTTAAGTCGGTAACAAAATTTTCAGACGTTTCAAGGCCAATAGTGACAGAAGGGGTGGTTGAATACTTATCTAAGATAATAGAATCTTTCGAAAATGCGACAAACATTCCTTTTGAGAAAATAACGCCTTCTTCAATACTAAATACACTACCAAATCCAGAAGCGCTAGTTGGAGCTACAGTAAAGTTTAATGTTTCGCTGCCAACCAAAGAAACAATTTCATTTTCAAGAAATACATTTGAAGTTTCCGAACCTCTTGTGTATCGAATCATAAAAACATATGTTGAATCATCTTCGTCATATTCGACAGCTTTAACATAAGCTCTCAATCCGGAAGTTTGTCCTTCAAATATTTGACCAACAAAATCATCTAATTTTTTGTTAGGAAACTCAACAGAAGAAGCTTTGATATAAGGAACATCCAATTCAATATCAAACCCGCCGCCTAAAACGATTGTACCTTCTTTGAAAACATGGGAACCAAAACGCTCAATCTGCTTTTGTAAAATTGATTGCATTTGGTTAAGTTCTCTTGCTTGCACCGCAACAGAAGGTCTAAACAAAATTTTATGATATCCTTTATCAGGATCATAATCATCAAAGTATGGTGGGATATTAAAATTTGCCATTATTTTACCTTAAATTTCGATAGTCAACTTAAAAGTTTCAGTTTGATCGTCTTTACGATTTATGTTATTTATATTATCGACGTACATTGGTTGTAGTTCTTTGGTGTATATATCACCAACTGTAGAGATATTTATAGTAGTGACATTGTATCCACCAGTATTTGCCAGGTATTCTCCATTAACAAAAGTCTTATCACCAGATAAGTGAACA